>UMED01001703.1_pt1 | contig 21011 bp, 15 predicted proteins | sample 1964661 | NCBI WGS metagenome assembly UMED01 (sample SAMEA4836011, study PRJEB28245) | human gut metagenome | biome: gut microbiome; material: fecal sample | place: Denmark | collected 2008
TCAGCCACATTCGTGGCAAAGTCGTGAATAATTCAGGTTTATTCTATACTAGATGCTAAGATGATGGAACTGATCTGCCAGGAAGCAGAGTCTGTTCATCTTCCACACAGAAAAAAGTAATAGGAGAAAATATGAGTACAGAAAAGAAAGCGCGTGGAAACGCTATGGAACTTATTTTATCTGTCTGCAGCGGACTAAGGAAAGTTCCTGCAAAAACACCGGAAGACATAGCATATAACAATGCATTAGGTGATGTGTTTAATTACATTATTGAACACGAAAGCGCATATTTAATGCCAGGAACTGTGCTGAATGGAAAGTGGGAACAGGATCATTCAAGCACAATACAAAGCCGCCTGGATCGCAGAAAGAGCAGGAGGCGGGTAGCAATCGAAGAGGGCACGGATGAAAGTGACTATTATTTCTGCCCAACCTGCTATGCAATCATCGGAACACATGATGAAGGTGCTGCGGAACGCGGCAGTTATCGCCCGGACTGCGGCCAGAAATTAACCTGGCAGGAATACCATGAGAAGCAAATGCAGGATCGTCTTAAAAGCCTGATCCATGATGGATCACTGCAAGTTGAAACAAAAGACGGTGCACTGTTCTGCTGCCTGATGGGAGGTACGCCGTTTGTAGTAGAAGCACCATTGCCTACAGATGACGAGTACCAGATGATTCACAATATTGCCATTACCTTGATGCAACCAGGGGCTTTCGGGATTTCACGGGAGGTTATGGAAAAAATCAGAGTCCTTTTGTGGGAAGACTAGCAGAATACATCTAAAAGAAGGCTTCGGAATATACCGGGGCCTTTTTCTTTCCCCAGACAAGGCTCAGACTGCTTTTATCGTGGCTCAAATCTGTCATATTTCCTGTGTATTTACCATGCAGGGTTCAAAGCAAAGTGAAAGGAGAACATTTATGACAAAAAACGAGTTTGTGGAAGCGTGCTCACAGGCAGGCTACTGCAGGAAAGAAGAAGCGAAATACTGGGCTGAAAAACATCCAAAAGCGTCTTATGATGAAAATGATATGGTTGATGCGTACCATGCAGCACAACAGTGGGCCGGCAGCAGAACATGCGGCCTGCGGGGTGGTGTCTACGGGGTTAATGGGAAAACCACGGTATTCCGGAACGGGGTACGTGGAAACAGCTCTGGTCTGCAGGATTGGAAGATGTAGGCAAATAGACAAATCATGGAGGAAGATAGATGAAAAAAGAGTCATATCATTACGAAAAAGGCAGTGCAGAGAAACAGGAGATTATATGTTTCAAACCGGAACGGGAAGGGTTCGAATGTACCGCATGCAAAGTGTATGTGCCGCTTTTGCTTTCAGGTGTGTGTGTTTACCCGACCGAAGGGGGCGGCCATATCATCCTGACCCAGGAAGAACGGCTGAAGCTTTTAAAGCAGCTTCGGAATGAACGGCAGAAGATCCTTGCCTCGTATCCGGTCAAGGATTTAAAAGCGTTTCTGGACTGCGGGCTGCCATCGTTTGAGGATTTCTGCAGGCCGGGAGATAAAATAGACGAATCCATTGTCCGCTATTTTACGGATAATATGCCCTTAGTCTTGTCTCTCTCATACTGTACGCAGTGTGGAGAGCCGCACAGCTATGAGGATTCAGGAAGATCTGGAATCCGGCCAACCTATACAACGTTCCATAAGGTTGAAGGTAGGCAATGGGAATTTGACGGATACTGTTTTTATCAGGAGAACTATAACCGTGCCAAAACCGGCAACCGGCTGGATGAAGAAATTAGGAAGCTGGAAATGCTATTAGGATCGCAGAGTTCAAAATCAGCTTCAGTTAGAGAGTAAGCTGTATTCAGCGCTGCTGGAAAATAGGAGAGAGCAAATGCAAAATACAATCGGAAAAACAATTACCAACCCTTCCCAGATGAAAAAGCCCCTCATCTGGGCCCCCATGGATCAGGAATGGAAGAAAACACTGGAAGACCGGAATACGTGGTGGTATAAGGATAAGCCGAACCCTGCCAATGAATGGGAGCGTATCGCGATGGAAAAAACGTTCATTCTGCGTGACAGGCTGCTTGGCTTTGGAGGGAATATTGCCTGTATGGATCTTTTCGATGAAGATCTGGAGAAAATCATGGAGCGTGGGCAGTTCTGGTATGGGGAACATACCAGAATGAAAAAAGGGCTCCCGTCCCAGTGCCACCGCAACAGCGCGTATCTCTGGGATGCAAACCGGGGAATATGCCAGATTGCTACCGGATATGCATTGTCAGAAGACGGATGCTGGAGACAGCATTCCTGGGTCGTACAGCCGCTGACTACGAAATACCGTATCTGGGAGACTACCGTCAAGCGCATTGCGTACTTTGGTTTTGTCATGGATGACGAAGAGTGCGAGCAGTTTCTCTGGGATAATGATTAGGAAAGGACTGTGCAGGGGATATTGACGTGGGAAAAGAAATCAAAAATTACATCTGCATTGCGGATGGACACCGGCGCCCAGATCGGCAAAGGAATACAGCCGGCCGCTACCGTGCTGGAGATAAAACAGAAAAAGAAGCCAAAAATTTTCCGGAAAATGTAAGACAGCAGGAAAAAGAATAAATACAATCAATTAACACAAGAGGAGTTTGGCAAATTATTTCATGTTGCTCGACAAACTGTTTCAAATTGGGAAAACGGAAAAAGTTATCCTGATTTGCAAATCCTTGTAAGCATGAGTAATCAATTTGATATTTCTCTTGATACATTACTAAAGGATTCTGAAAAGAAATAACTTCATGATAATTGGGAAGAACTTCATAATTCGGATTTTAACCGTGTGCAATTCGAGGCGGTTAGAAGTGAGGATGGATTAAACAGATTTGTTATGACGCCGACTAATGCTAAATGGATTGAACAGAATATAAAATGTAGTCTTTTTCTTTTATTCCATATAGCTCGCACCCAGTGCTCTTTAAGATAAAGTAGAAATAGTGCAATTTTTACATGATATTATACAAGAATTATATAGAAATATATCGTATTATTGCTATGGTATTCTTGAATTGTATGTGAGGAGAAAACTATGGCAGCTGAAAGAAAAACATTAACACAGTTATCTGTGCCAATATGCTTAGAAACTTTATTTTATATGCTTTCAGGTATGGTCGATACGCTTATGCTATCATCTGTAAGCGACCAGGCTGTAGGAGCAGTGGGAACAGCAAATACATATATAGGTGTTTTTATTATCATGTTCGGCGTAATATCGTCGGGTATGATAGCTGTTATGTCACAAAATATCGGAGCCGGAAGACCGGGGATAGCGTATCAGGCAAGACAACTTGGACTTATATTCAATGCATTGATAGGTATCGTAATGTCTGTCATTCTTGCTACTTTTTCTGGTGGGATACTTCGAATCGTAAGTATTGCTCCGGCTTTGCTTGAGCCGGCTGAAATATATCTTAGAATTGTTGGCGGCGCATGTTTTTTAAATGCACTGATTCCTATTTTCTCCAGTTATTTGAGAGTGTTTGGATATACAAAACATTCTTTGATAGGAACTGTTGTTGGAAATGTTCTCAATATAATACTTAATTCAGTATTCTTATTTATATTCAACTGGGGTGTAATGGGAGTTGCTGTTGCCACGGTTATTTCAAGAGTTGTAAATCTTATTATTGTAGCAGGTATGGGGGCTGTGCTTATAAAAGCAAAACGGAGTCCTGAGCGAATTGCATCAAGAAAGATATTTGCGCAGATTGTTAAGATTGGTTTTCCTTCTGCGCTTGAAACAGCACTTTACAACATCGCAATGACCTTTATTGTGCGTTTTATGAATCAGATGGATGTGGATGGAATGAATGTTACAGCACGCTCATATGCTGTACAGATTGCAAATTTCTCATATTGTGTGGGAGCTGCCCTTGCTCAGGCAAATGCAATTATGACCGGTTGGAGAATTGGAGCAAAAGAGTTTGAGGAATGTAACAGGGGAACGAGAAAAGCTGCGATATACGGTATCATCACAGCGACCTGTTTTTCCGTGACATTTGCATTGGCAGGACATTTTATCGTGCATATATTTACTGATGATACACAGATGATAAATCTTGTGGTAAAGTTGTTAATAGTAGATGTCTTTCTTGAATTTGGAAGGGTAACAAACCTTGTATATGGTCAGGCATTAAAAACGAGTGGAGACGCACTTTTCCCGGTTATACTAGGTGCAATATTTATGTATTTGTTTGCAGTTGGCGGAACTTATTTTCTCGGAATACACATGGGACTTCTGGCTGTAGGATCATATATTGCTATGGCAGGTGACGAATGTGCGAGAGCTGTGGGCATGGTACTTAGATGGAAGAGTGGAAAATGGAAAAGTAAAGGTCTTATAGAAGTATAGGAGAGATTATGTACTTTGAATTAAAGGAAAATAAACCGCATGGTACAAAGGATGATCCGTTTAGTACATATCATATAAAAAATGAGGGACGATCATTTCAGATACCGGTACATTGGCATGATGAACTGGAAATTATATATGTAAAAAGTGGGTTTTTGACTGTAAGTATATCAGGAGAAAATTATATTGGAACCCCCGGGGATGCTTTTGTAGTGTCGCCGGGCAATCTGCATTTCATGGGTTCACAGGCTGGAGAAGAGGATTATTTTACTTTCCTTTTTCCACTTGAATATATCTCTTTTTGCACAGATGACATGTTAGATGATAAATTGCTTACTCCATTAAAAAATGGTCATTTGATGATAAGACCAAGGATCAAGGATGCAGCAAAAGAGTTGTGTGAGCAGTTGGCCGAAATATATATGGCAAAAAATGATGAAAAGAAGTTGGAAATAGCTGCTCAGATAAAGACAAAAATAATTCTTTTACAGTTTATTCTTGAAATGTGGGAGAAGGGCTTTGTAATTGAAAATGATAAAAGCGGGAGAAATACGATAGAAAAAGAAATGATTTCATATATACAGCAGAATTTTATGAAAAAGATATCATTAAAAGAATTTAGTGAGCAGTTTCATCTTTCGGAAAAATATATATCGCGATATTTTAAGGAACATTTTCATATTACCCTTTCGCAATATATAACACATTTAAGGTTAGAGCATGCAAAACAGCTGTTACAAGATACGGATATTCCTGTTACAGAGATTGCAATGCAGAGTGGATATCAGAATGTAAGCTATTTTATCAGAAGCTTCAAAAAAACATACGGAGTGTCTCCGTTAAAATATAGAAAAAATGAGCCGAGTACATGGATTTAGCGGAGTGTGAAAGAAACATAAACGATGTTACAAACAAAAGGTTAGGGAACACCTGAAAGGGAGTTTCCTAACCTTTTGTTGTATAGAGCTGTTATCAGTCTGCTCAATCAATAAATAATCAGGCAATTTTATGCTACAGGAACATTTCCTGTAGATTTCCTTTCAATCAGCTGTGCATGCAATAAAAATGTACTGATTGAAACGCCATTAAGAAGACTGGATAACGCAAAGAATCCACTTTTTCCCAGTTCAATACGATCTTGTCTGATTGTAGTCAGTGGAGGTGATGTATAAGCAGCGATTGGCAGATCATCAAATCCGATAATGCTGACATCATCAGGAACCTGATATCCGAGCTGTTGGCATTGGATAAGAGCTGCATTCGCAAGGGTATCCTGGCTGCAGATGATAGCTGTTGTTCCATTTTCCAGAAAACGAGGTAAATGTTTCTCCATACATTCTGACAGATAATAAGAGCAGCCGGTGGTGGCAGGAGAAGTCTTCAGTCCATGTTGGTGCATGGCACGGAGAAAGGCTGCATGTCGTATCTGGAGAATCTGAGATCCAAGGGAACCGCTGAGATAGGCGATATTCCGGTGTCCGAGTCTGGTAAGATTAGAGACAGCAATTTCCATTCCTTCATCATTATCGATACCTACATAAGCGGTGGCAGGATTTCCAATAATATAGTTATCGAAAAGTACGGCAGGTGTATGGCTGGTTTTAAAGTCACGGATCCATGGATCATTCAGAGAAAAGCCAAGTGCAAATGCGCCCACATAATCATGTTCCAGCATAAAAACATCATAATGTTGGTTGCGTTGCATCTGAACATCAACAGGTACAATTTCAACATCAAAACCGGCCGGTTCAGCCATCTGGCGAAAACCGATCAGAATGTCATAGGCAAAATGATGGGGTTCTTCATACAGGATATTCTCTTTTTCTATTATAATGCAGATTTTCTTTACAGGCTTTTTATAACGCCGCAGTTTAGTATAACCAAGTGCTACAGCAGTTTCTAAAACCTGTTTCCGTAAAGTTTCGCTGATATCAGGTGCATCGTTGAGAGCTTTGGATACAGTACTCTTAGAAATCCCCATTTTATCAGCAATATCTTGGATTGTAGTCATAATTTGCAAACCTTTCATAGAGTAGAAAATAATTCTTCTTTTATTATATACAATAGCATGATAAAAATCAATGAACTATAGGAAAAACAAATGTTTAGTTAAGTTTCGCAAAAGAAAAAACAAAGAATAATGCACAAAAATAAATACAATAAATTATGCAAAACTAATGAAAAAATAACGATTGAATGGAAAATGATTGACGAAAAAACAAAAAAGACGTATATTGGGTTTAACGAAACAATACGAAACAAAAGGAATGAAAGGAAGAGATATGATGAAAAGAGGACTGGCAGCATTTCTAACAGGAATTATGACTGTAACCCTGATGGCAGCAGGGCTTACCGGATGCGGAAGCAATACGGCAGATAAAGAGACTGAAAAAGTCAGACTGATGGTATGGTCTCCATCGGAAGACCAGTCGAAAGACAGCGGTGAATGGCTCCAGACAATGTGCAATAATTTTGCAAAAGAGCACCCGGAGTGGAACATTACATTTGTCTATGGAGTAGCTGATGAAGCAACTGCAGCAGATCAGGTAGCACAGGATCCGGAGGCAAGTGCAGATGTATTCATGTATGCGAATGACAGGATTACGTCCCTTACCGATGCAGACGCAGTAGCGAAATTTGGTGGGAAGTATAAAGAAGAAATCGAATCAACCAACTCGGAGGAACTTTTAGATTCGCTGGAGGTTGACGGAGAACTTTATGGGGTTCCGTTTACAACGAATACCTGGTATATGTTTTATGATAAGTCTGTATTTTCAGAAGAAGATGTGAAAAATCTGGATACGATGCTGGAAAAAGGAACAGTATCCTTCCCACTTATCAATTCGTGGTATCTTCCGGCATTTTACCTGGGAAATGGATGTACGTTGTTTGGAGATGGAACGGACGAGTCAAAAGGAGTTGATTTTGCGGGAGAAAAGGCAGTGGATGCAACCAATTATGCAATTGATCTGGCGGCAAATCCGAATTTTAAAATTGATGCAGACGGTTCGGCACTTGCAGGTCTTCGTGATGGCAGTGTGAAGGCAATGTTTACCGGATCGTGGGATGCAAATGCAATCAAAGAAGCACTTGGAGATAATATGGGGGCTACATCTCTTCCTACTTATACAATAAATGGGGAGGAGAAGCAGATGCTTGCATATGCCGGTTCAAAGGCGATCGGAGTTAATGCACATAGTGAATATATGGAACAGGCAGTAGCACTTGCTGTTTATCTGGGTAGAAGTGAAGCACAGAGAGCACACTATGAGATGAGAAATGTGATTCCGTGTAATACAGAACTTCTGAAAGAAAAAGACATTGCATCAGATCCTCTTGTTCAGGCACAGAATGATACCTTTAACAATACATCGGTTCTCCAGCCATTTGTGGCATCCATGAGTAACTGCTGGACACCGGTTGAGAATATGGGAAAAGGAATCCGTAACAAAAGCGTGACACATGAAAATGCTGAAGAACAGACGGAAGCAATGAATGAAGCAATGAACAGTAATGGAATCAATTAAGAGGTAAACGGAATGAGTATATTTAAGAAAAGAATCAATGAATTTCCAACGCCATATACCTGCAGTAATGCAGTGAAAAAAGGTGGATTAGAGACAAAGCTTTCTATGATCCTGATGGGATTTGGAAATATCGTACACGGTCAGATCATCAAAGGGCTTTTGTATCTGGCAATTGAAATTACCTATATTGTCTTTATGGCGGTAAATGGAATCGGATTTATCGGTGGTCTCCGGACACTTGGAACTGTGCAGCAGCAGGAAGTATGGGATGAAGCAAAGCAAATCTATATTTACACAAAAGGGGATCAGTCCGTCCTGATTTTACTTTATGGTGTGGCGACAATCCTGCTGACAATTCTTATGATCCTTGTATGGAGAGAAACTTTAAAAAGTGCATATAAGGCAGAGTGTCTTCAGAAAGCGGGAATGCATGTAAATACGTTTGCAGAAGATCTGAAATCCTTTCTGCATGAGAATCTGTATCGTTTGTTTATGACACCACCAACAGCATTCATTTTTGTATTTACTGTACTTCCATTGGTGTTCATGATCTGTATGGCATTTACCAATTACAGCCGTATTGGCAACCATCTGATGCTGTTTGATTGGGTAGGACTTGATAATTTTAAGACATTGTTTGATTCCCAAAGTATTCTTGGAAGTACCTTCTGGTCTGTTCTTGGATGGACGATCATCTGGGCATTTTTTGCAACTTTCAGCAATTACATTTTCGGAATGATCCTTTCCCTTCTGATCAACAGAAAGGGAACAAGAGCAAAAGGATTCTGGAGATTTTGTTTTGTTCTTTCCTGTGCAGTGCCGATGTTCGTCTCTCTTTTGATTATGCGTACCATGCTGCAGCCAGAAGGAGCAATCAATGTACTTCTCAGAAATATAGGACTGATCGCAAGTGATGCAAGCCTTCCGTTCTTTACGGATCCGACATGGGCGAGAGTGACTGTTATCATCATCAATGTCTGGGTAGGGGTACCATATACATTGCTTCAGCTGACAGGTGTACTTCAGAATATTCCGGAAGAACTTTATGAAGCTGCAAAAGTGGATGGAGCAAACGCATTCCAGACATTTACCAAGATCACATTGCCATACATGCTGTATGTGACAACACCGTATCTGATCGTAACCTTTACAGGAAATGTCAATAACTTCAATGTCATTTATCTTCTTTCAGGAGGAGATCCGGTTACAAACCTTTCTTCAACTGCAGGCAAGACAGACCTTTTGGTTACATGGCTTTACAAACTGACAATTGATAAACAGTACTATAATATTGGTGCGGTAATCGGAATTATGACATTTATCATTCTGGCAATCGGTTGCCTTTTTACATACCGTAACAGTAAATCCTATAAAGAAGAAGGAGGATTTTAATCATGGCAGGAAAGAAATTACAATCTGCAAAGAAGAAGAAAATGATCAATAATACGATCGTACATATCGTTCTTGCGGTGCTGGCAATTATCTGGTTATTCCCAATCGTATGGGTAATCCTGACCAGTTTCCGTGCGGAAAAGGGCTCTTATGTGTCAACCTTCTTCCCGAAAGCATTTACGCTTGATAATTATGTGAAATTATTTACTGATACATCTATTTTAAATTTTCCGCAGATGTTTATGAACACACTGTTTATCGCAATCTGTTCCTGTATTTTATCTGCATTTTATGTACTGGCAGTGTCCTACTGTCTTTCAAGACTGAAATTTAAAATGAGAAAACCATATATGAACATGGCAATGATTCTTGGTCTGTTCCCTGGATTTATGTCCATGATCGCTGTGTACTTTATTTTAAAAGCGATGGGACTTACCGAAGGAAACCTGATCAAGCTGGCTTTGATTTTATGTTATTCCGGTGGTGCAGGACTGGGCTTCCAAATTGCAAAAGGATTCTTTGATACGATTCCGCTTGCAATCGATGAAGCCGCACTTCTGGATGGATGTACCAGATGGCAGATCTTCAGCAAGATCACACTGCCACTTAGTAAGCCGATCATTGTATACACAGTTCTGACTTCCTTTATGGCTCCGTGGCTGGATTTCATTTTTGCAAAGGTAATCTGCAGAGCGAACTCAGACCAGTATACGATTGCTATCGGACTTTGGAAAATGTTAGAAAAAGAATACATCGACAGCTGGTACACCAGTTTTGCGGCCGGGGCCGTTCTGATCTCAATTCCGATCGCAATTCTGTTCCTGTTTATGCAGAGATACTATGTAGATGGCGTATCAGGTGCAGTGAAAGGATAAGGAAAACAATGAAAAATAAAATAGAATTAAAAAAATATTATTCTACAAAAGAGTTTCTTGAAAATTATATTTATGAGGGAAATAATCTTGGCGTAGAATGTACAAAAGAAGGAACGACATTCCGTCTGTGGTCACCACAGGCGGAATGCGTTAGTTTAAACCTGTATCAGACAGGAGATGAAGGAAATGCATACAGGCAGATTTCGATGAAAAAAGAAGAAAAGGGAGTGTGGAGTTGGGAGACAAAAGAAGAATTTCACGGTGTTTATTATGATTATCTGATCACTCGCGATGGTGAAGAAGTCCGGTCAGCAGATCCATATGCAAAGGCATGTGGAGTTAACGGAATGCGCAGCATGGCGGTGAATCTGAAAAAGACCAATCCAGAAGGATGGGAAAAAGATCAGGCACCAGAAAAAGGACTGGAGCGAATTGTCTATGAACTTCATGTAAAAGAATTTTCATGGGATAAAGCAGGTGGTTTTCCAGAGGAATATCGTGGAAAATACAAAGCATTTACATGCAGACATACAACGTTAAATAGGGATGGAATTCATCCAACCGGTTTGGATTATTTAAAAGAACTCGGTGTGACACATATTCAGATCATGCCAATGTATGATTATGGTTCTGTAAATGAAGCAGGGGAAGATACGGAGTTCAACTGGGGTTACGACCCGATCAATTACAATGTGCCGGAGGGCTCCTATGCGACAGATGCCAGACATGGTGAAGTCAGAATCAGGGAAATGAAAGAGATGATCCAGGCAATTCACGAAGCTGGTTTTGGTGTGATCATGGATGTGGTTTACAATCATACTTATTCACTGGATTCCTGGTTTCAGAGAACTGCACCTTGGTATTTTTACCGGGTATTTCCGGACGGAACAGTTTCTGATGGCTCTGCTTGTGGAAATGATGTGGCAAGTGAAAGAGAGATGTGTGCAAAATACATTTTGGAATCAGTTCTTTACTGGACAGAGGAATATCATATTGACGGATTTCGTTTTGATCTGATGGGACTTCTGGATGTAGACTTGATGAATCGGATCCGAAGTGAACTGGATCAGCGATACGGAAAAGGAAAGAAGATTATTTACGGAGAACCGTGGGCGGCAGATCAGACAGCTGTAGAAGGTGGTAAAAAACTGGCAGCAAAAGAAAATATCGGACTTCTGGACGAAAATATCGGAGCATTCTGCGACAGTACCCGAGATGGAATCAAAGGCTCTGCATTACGTGCAAAGGAAGCTGGATTTATAAACGGTGCAGAAGAAAAAGAAGACGAAATGCTTGCAAGTGTGGCAGCATGGTGCTCAAATCCTTATCAAGCAGAAGGTTTTGAAAATGTGAAGGCTCCTTCGCAGATTGTAACCTACGTGTCAGCACATGACAACCATACTCTGTGGGATAAATTAAAAGAGACAGTCGTAGAGGAAAAAGAATGTATGAGGCTGAATAAAATGGCTGCAGCAGTCTATATGACTTGTCAGGGAACGCTGTTTTTCTTATCAGGAGAAGAATTTGCCCGCACAAAAGATGGATTGGATAATACCTTTAAGGCTCCAATTTCTCTGAATCGTCTTGATTGGAAAAAGGCATGGAAAAATCATGAATTGGTTCATTATTATCAGGGGTTGATCGCACTTCGCAAACAGATTTCCGGACTTTGTGACAAGTCGAAGGAAAGTTCTAAGCGAATTATCAATATGTGGAAAGAAAAGGATGCAGTGGGATTTACCGTGGTCAATGATGAAGCAGCAAGATGGAGCCAGGTGAAAATAATTTATAATGCAAGAAAAAGCAGCTATAAAGAAGAATTTTTGGACGATGGCTGGGAAGTCTTGAGTGATGCAGATGACAGCTGGTGCTGGAAAAAAGGAATCTGCGTAGACAGACAGATAGAAGTCGCACCGCAGAGTGTGTTGATACTGGGACGTAAATAATTAAGGAGGAGTAGTACATGAAGTGGATTTATGGCAGACAGGATTGGAAGACATTAGAGAGAGGACTTGAAAACTGCTATCTTTTAACGAACGGTCTGGGAGGTTTTTCTTCGCTTACGATGATCGGAGCTGTGGCAAGAAATGATCATTCGGTATTCATGGCATGTACGAAAGCTCCTAATCACAGAGTGAATGTGATTCATCGTATAAAGGAAGAAATGGATATAGGGGAAACAAAATATGTTCTTTCAACCCAGGAATTTGCGGATGGAACGAAAGAAGAAGGATACCGCTATCTTACAGAATTTTCTTTTGAAATTCTTCCTTCGTGGCGTTATCTGACAAGTGGAGTAGAGATAGAGAAAGAGATTGTGATGGCACAGGGTAGCAATCAGATCGCAGTGAATTATCATATGAAAAACCGTGGTCAGGAAGAGGCTGTTCTCTGTGTAACTCCGTTTTTTCAATTTGAACCTAAAGGGGAAGATTTGAAAGAAAATAAGACATTTTCAAGACAAGCACAAAAGATTACTGATGGAAAGTATGATCTTTTCTTTGAAACAAATGGGGAAGTAGAAGATCTTCCGGAAAAGAAAGAAACATATTTTTATCGTTATGATGAATGTGACGGAAGACGAGAAAATGGAACAGCGAGTGCAGTTTATCAGACGAAAAAACGAGTAAAGCCAGGAGAAGAGACCGATTTGACAGTAATCTATTCACTGGATAGTTGGATTGATGTGGAAGTAAAAAGTCTGTTTGATAAAATGAAAGAAGAGCAGATCCATCATGAAGAAAAGCTTATAAAAACGTCTGGTTTAAAAAATGAGCTGGCAAAGACACTGGTCTGTAGTGCAGATAAGTTTCTTTCAAAAAGAGAGTCTACGAAAGGACTGACTATCCTTGCAGGATTTCCTTTTTTTGAGGACTGGGGAAGAGATACAATGATTGCACTTCCGGGAATCTGTATCTCAACAGGAAGATTTGATAGTGCAAAATCAATCATGCGAACATTTGCATTCTATGAAAAAGATGGATTGATGCCAAATCTGTTCCCGGAGGGTGGAAATAAACCACTTTATAATACTGTAGATGCGGCGTTATTATTTATTAATTGTGCATGGTTATATTATGAAAAAACGCAGGAAATTGAATTTGCAGAGGAAATGTATCCGGTTATGCAAAAGATTATTTCCGGTTATGAGAATGGAACACATTTCAATATCCATATGGAAGAAGATGGCCTTATCAGTGCCGGAACGGGTCTGGATCAGGTAACCTGGATGGATGTACGTGTGGGAGAAATACTACCGACACCAAGACATGGGAAGCCGGTGGAGATCAATGCTTACTGGTATAATGCGCTTTGCATCATGCAGAAGTTTTCTGAAATTCTGAAGAGGACTGAAGCGCAGAAATATAGAAAGCTTGCATGCAAAGTGAAAGAATCTTTTGTGCGAGAATTCTGGATGGAAGAAAATCAGTGCCTGAAAGATGTAATCTCAGGAACAAAAGCAGATATGCAGATACGTTGTAACCAGATATGGGCAGTGTCTATGCCATTTACGATGTTGGATGAAGAGAAAGAACGACAGATTGTAGATACGGTGTTTGAAAAGCTGTATACAGCATATGGCCTTCGGACATTAGAACCAAAAGACGAAGAATTTCATGCATGTTATGGCGGAGAGATGATAAAAAGAGATCTTGCCTATCATCAGGGAACTGTCTGGACTTTCCCAATGGGTGGGTATTATCTCGCCTATCTGAAAGTGAATAAAAATTCAAAAGAAGCAAAAAAGACTGTGGCAAAGCAGATGGAAGTGCTGGAAAGTGCAATGCGGGAAGGCTGTATCGGTCAGCTTCCGGAGATTTATGATGGAGAAATTCCGGTTTCCTCAAAAGGATGTTTTGCACAGGCGTGGAGTGTAGGAGAAATCCTGCGTGTTTATGAAAAATTGGAGGAAGAATAAGATGGAATTTACCGGTGTATACCATAAAACGTCAGAACAGATGAGTTATCCTCTGGATGAGGACAGACTGATTGTAAACATTAAGACCGGATATGATGTGAAACAAGTGTTTATTCATTACGGAGATCCTTATGAAGCCGGAATCCTGGGAGGAAAGGAACGGTGGACCGGAAAAAGAGAAGAAATCATTTACAAAAAGCGTCTGCCGTATCAAATCTGGTGGACAACAACACTTCTTCCTGCATATAAAAGATGTAAATATTACTTTGAACTGAGGACAGAAGAGGAAGTCTGGTATTATTTTGAAGATGGTTTTCTGACAGAAGAGCAGCTTCAAATGGATGGGCGTATGCAGCAGTGCTTTATTGTGCCCTGGATGAATCCGGCAGATATAAACCGCACACCAGCATGGGTGAATGATACGATCTGGTATCAGATTTTCCCGGACAGATTCTGCAATGGGACACCGGAAAAGAATGGAAATGATATCACGCCGTGGAGAAATCACGGAACCGTGACAAATCAGGAAAAATTCGGAGGAAATCTGGAAGGGATTCGTCAGAGATTATCGTATCTTCAGAACCTTGGAATTACTGGGATTTATCTGAATCCAATCATGGAAGCAGAGTCAAATCACAAATATGACACTACGGATTATACAAAGATCGATCCATCTTTCGGTGATGAAGAAACGATGAGAATGCTTTGCAAGGAAGCACATGAAAAAGGAATCCGCATTATGGTAGATGCCGTATTTAACCACTGTGGAAGAAAATTTGCGCCGTGGCTTGATGTACTGGAACATGGAAAAGATTCTTGTTATGCGGACTGGTTTATGGTGGAAGACTGGGAGCAGATTGGAAAAAGAGCAGACACCAGAGACAGGCGTTTTTATTCTTTTGCATTTGCAGATACAATGCCAAAGCTGAATACGAATAAGGAAGAAGTGATAGAGTATTTCTGTAAAGTCTGCGAGGAATGGATTCGAAAATTTGATATAGACGGAATTCGGTTTGATGTAGGAAATGAAGTATCACATCGGTTCTTAAAGCGGATGCGAGAACATTTAAAAACGATAAAACCAGACATTTATCTGTTGGGAGAAATCTGGCACGATGCAAGTCAGTGGCTGCAAGGAGATGAGTATGATTCCGTTATGAATTACCCATTGCTCAGCGGAATCCATGACTTTTTCCTTGACAAAACGATGAAAAAAGAGGAATTTGAATATATGGTAAATCGTTGCTATACCATGTATATGCAGCAGAATAATGATGTACTTTTCAACCTGTTGGATTCCCACGATACAGAGAGACTTATGAATCGTTTTCATGATTTGGATAAATTTTATCAGCAGCTTGCAATTCTCTTCACGCTTCCGGGAAGCCCTTGCATTTACTACGGAACGGAAATCGCAATGGAGGGTGATCATGACCCGGATTGCAGAAGATGTATGCCATGGAGTGAGATTGAAAGCAAAGAGCATCAGGAAAAGATTGCAATGATGCGGAAACTGATCATGCTTAGAAGAAATGAGAAAATGTGCAGAAGCCCTCATTTCCATTTTCCGGATACATATGAAAATGATCGATGTGTAGAATATATTAAATTAGATGAAGAAGGTAATCAAATTGAGGTTCTATTAAATGCATCGGAGGAAAAAGTGAAAGTAAAAGGAAATGGGAAAATTCTTTTTGCCCGAGAATTTGATGGAGAGATACTTGGCGTAAATGGAACGCTCATTCGTAAAATTTAGAGAACATAAAGAAGGGAGAGGATATCCCGGTAGAATCAGAAAATCTGCCGGAGAGATATCGAGACAGAGTATGGAAAATAAGAATAAATGGTGGAAAAATGCAGTTGTATATCAGATTTATCCGAAAAGCTTTCAAGATTCGGATGGAGATGGAATCGGTGATATTCCAGGAATTATCAGCAGATTGGATTATTTGAAAAAACTTGGAATAGATGCAATCTGGCTCTCACCGGTGTATCGTTCGCCACAGGATGACAATGGATACGATATTTCAGATTATCAGGATATTGAGCCGATGTTCGGAACAATGGAAGATATGGAACAGTTATTTGCGGAGGCAAAGAAACGCGGAATCCGAATTATGATGGATCTTGTGCTGAATCATACTTCAGATGAACACAGATGGTTTTTGGAGGCAAAGAAAAGCAAAGACAATCCGTATCATGATTATTATGTGTGGCGTGACGGAGAAGAAAGTATTTACCCAAATGATATGGATTCTGTGTTCGGAGGACCGGCATGGGAGTGGGTTCCAGAACTGGGACAGTATTATTTTCATCAGTTTTCAGTGAAACAGCCAGATCTGAACTGGGAGAATCCGAAAGTGAGAAGAGAGCTCTATGATATGATTCTCTGGTGGATGGAAAAAGGTGCAGGTGGATTTCGTCTGGATGTGATCGATCAGATTGCAAAAGAGCCAGATCTTAAGATTACAAATAATGGACCAAAGCTGCATGAATTTCTGCGTGAATTAAGCAGGGAAACATTTCAGAAGGGTGATATGATCACTGTTGGAGAAGCCTGGGGAGCAACACCGGAAATTGCAAAGAAATATAGTAATCCAGATGGCAGTGAATTTTCCATGGTTTTCCAGTTTGAGCACATTATGCTTGATCAGGAAGAAGGAAAGGAAAAATGGGATGTGATTCCATTGAATCTGGTTAAGCTGAAAAAATGCCTTGCAAAGTGGCAGAATATTTTATATCAGACAGGATGGAACAGTCTGTTTATGAATAACCATGATCTTCCTAGAATCGTGTCACGTTGGGGAAATGACGGAAAATACAGAAAAGAGTCGGCTAAAATGCTGGCGACAATGCTTCATGGAATGCAGGGAACTCCTTACATTTACCAGGGAGAAGAACTGGGAATGACGAATGTGCAGTTTGACAGCATTGAGGAATATGAAGATATTGAGACATTGAATATGTACAAAGATCGTCTGGAAAAAGGATATCAGCCAGAAGAAATCATGCAGTCTATCTACGCAAGAAGCCGTGATAATGCCCGTACTCCGATGCAGTGGAGCGGGGAGGAGAACGGAGGATTCACAACAGGAGAACCATGGTTTGCCGTGAATCCAAATTATACCATAATCAATGCCAAAGAGGCACTGGAAGATGAAAATTCGGTATTTTACTATTATCAGAAGCTGATTCGTTTAAGAAAAGAAAATCCAGTATTCGTGAATGGAAAATTTGAACTTCTTCTGCCGGAAGATGAGAGAATTTTCGCCTATACGAGAACAGATGAGCATACAAAGATGCTGGTATGTACAAACTTTACAGATGAGGAAGTTAGCTGCCCATTGCTTGATGAGTGGAAAGCCGGGGAAGTCTGGATCCGGAATTATGAGGATGACAGAGAAGGAAATATCTTGCGTCCTTATGAGTCAGTGATAATTGGAGCTGCTGCAAATATTGTGTAAGCAGGATATTCCCCGTCTGACGGAGCAATTGAGGAGTACAACAGAGATATCAGTTATTTGTAAGAGGAGAAAGAGATGAATAGAGCTAGTGGGGTACTTTTACCTGTATTTTCACTTCCATCAAAATATGGAATCGGATGCTTTTCAAAAGAAGCGTATCAATTTGTTGACCAGCTTAGAGAAGCGGGTCAGAGCTATTGGCAGATTCTGCCACTCGGACCAACTGGTTACGGGGATTCACCATACCAGTCCTTTTCTACATATGCTGGGAATCCATATTTTATCGATTTGGAGACGTTAATAAAAGAAGGACTTTTGACAAAAAAAGAATGCAAAGAATATGATTTCGGAGATAAGGCAGAGTTTATTGATTATGAAAAAATCTATTATTCTAGATTTAAAGTGCTGAAAAAGGCATTTGAGCGTTTCGAAAAAGATGAAGCATATGATAACTTTATTAAAGAAAATGCGTACTGGCTGGATGATTATAGCCTCTATATGGCAATCAAGGACAGTAAAGGTGGAATCAGTTGGAATGAATGGGAAGATGCTCTGAAAAACCGTGAAGAAACAGCACTTGAAAATGCAAGAGAAGAACTTGCGGAAGAGATTGATTTCTATAAATTTCAACAGTATGAATTTGATAAACAGTGGTCACAGCTTCACGCTTATGCAAATGAACAGGGAATTCAGATTGTTGGAGATATTCCGATTTATGTAGCATTTGACGGTGCAGATACATGGGCATCTCCGGAATTATTCCAGTTTGATGAAGAGAATAATCCGGTTGCAGTAGCAGGGTGTCCTCCGGATGATTTTTCTGCAACAGGCCAGTTGTGGGGCAATCCGCTGTATAATTGGGAATATCATAAAAAGACAGGATATGGTTGGTGGATTAAGAGAATTCGTCATTGTCTCAAATTATATGATGTAGTAAGAATTGATCATTTCCGTGGATTTGACGAATATTATTCCATTCCTTATGGAAATGAGACAGCAGTAGATGGGACATGGATGCCTGGTCCGGGAATGGATCTGTTCCATACAATTGAAGAAAGACTTGGCAAACTGAATATTATTGCAGAAGATCTTGGATTCCTGACAGAAAGTGTACTACAGATGTTGTCTGACAGTAGATTTCCGGGAATGAAAGTAGTTCAGTTTGCATTTGATCCAAACGGAGGTTCAACATATCTTCCGCACAATTACCCGGAGAATAGTGTTGTGTATACGGGTACTCATGACAACGATACAACAAGAGGTTGGTATCACAGCACAGATAAAGCAACAAGAGATTTTGCGAAAGAATATATGAATGCACAGCGCTTGGATGAAGATGATCTGGCGTGGGATTTCATTTGTCTTGCAATGAGCAGCATGGCGAATCTTTGTGTGACACCAATGCAGGACTTACTGAACCTGGATGGCAATGCAAGAATCAACGTACCGTCTACACTTGGCGGAAACTGGACCTGGAGAATGGAAAAGGGGCAGTTTGATGAAAAGGCGGTGAAGAGATTAAATCGTATGACATGGTTGTATGAACGTCTTCCAGAAAAGGAAAATAAAGTAGTGTAAGCTAAGTAATACTGAATTTACGATGTATCAGGTTGGAACATATAAAAATAATTCATGGGCATTAGTGAGTGAGTTTGCAAAGTCTGGAGTCATATTTGATTTTGATGATTCTTCCGCTCAGGCAGAAGCTGCAAAAAAACTGGAAAAATATGTACAGGATAACAACATCAAAGGAATGTCCGGAAAGACCAACTCAGACGGAGAAGTTATGTACAGAGATCTGGAAAAAGGAGTGTATCTTTTTGTCCAGACACAAAAAACACAAATTAGCAATCAAGTATATCAAAGCGAACCTTTTATCATAACAGTTCCAGGTAATTATGATGGTCAGATAATTTGGAATGTAACGGCAGAACCTAAATTTAAAAATGAATCGATACCACCAATTACCACGAATACGCCACCAGTTTCAGAAGAACCATCGGGTGATAATAGCAGTCGCACTCCAAATGTAAAAACGGGAGACGATACGAATGTAATTATGTGGCTTTCTTTAATGGGAATATCCTTAATCATATTTAGTATATGCAAAAGAAAAGTCCATAAATAATATGAGGAGATCAGGGAATCTCGTTTTTTTCGTTTAGTTATTCAACTGGCATAAGCCAAAGGTAAATACCTCCGGAGGTGCACCGTATGGTGTCACCTGGGAGGAAATGGACCTGAAACCTTGGGAGAATTTGGAAAAGAATAATTGAGTTGTCAGTGCAATCTTATTTATCTCTTGTGACAGAAACAGGTTCCCGTTTTGCTGGAAGTAAGTCTGAACTGATCTCAGGAGCATCGAGCAGTGCAGTGAAATTTTGTCGGATGATATCCAGTGTCTTTTGCTTTTTCTGCAATTCTTTTTTTCCCCGGATAGTAGCTGCCTTTTCAGATTCAAGATTTTCTATCCGCTTCTGGATTTTATTAGAGCTTGGGATTTTGGTAACACCGAGATCCTGAAGCTCTTTTTTTAGTGAATCGTGCAGTTGGTATTCTGCCTGATGTTTAGTTCGGTATACTTTTGGATTTTTAGTAGATTTGCAATCTTCAATTACTTTACGGCAGAGCCGGTAAGAATCACAGTGTTTTTGAATGAGTTTTTGCGTGCTCAGCTCACTGTTGATTTGCGTTATTCTTTGATTAGCCGCTTTAACAGAAGCATCAACATCAGAAACATGCTGTTGGAAATCTTCATAATTCAGCAGGTTATTTTCGGAAAGATAGTTGAAGGTGCGGGCTGCTTCTTTCAGGTTATTGAGTTTTGCCCATCGTTCAAATCCTTCTCGATTGCCGGTCGTAACATAAGTGGAGATATTGATATACAGGCGAGCTTCTATGGACAGATGCTTTGGAACTTTCGCTTTGCTACGATTTTTAGCCAGACGGATGCGGACATTTTCTTCGCTATAATAACTTCCAAGAGATTTCATATAAGTGAAATTCTTCTGCTCCGGTGCACGGAAGGACAGGTGTTTTCCTTGGCGGACTTCGTATCCGGCTAACTGCATTTTTTGTAGAAATTCCTCATAGTTGATGGAAGTCCAGATTGCCTTATCAACTGCAACACGTAGCTTGGCTTTCCAACTGGTCCCACGATGATATTCCATGTTCTCTTTATAGCTTTTACCTTTTTCTCCGGTTGGCATACTGGTGGCAAGTCCATTTTCATGGCAAATGCGATTGCTGATTCTGCAGAGCTTATGGTAGCTCCGTTTATTGGAAACATACTTGTGATGATCAACAAAGCTTGCAGCATTGAAGATGATATGGTTATGAATATGATTTTTATCAACATGGGTGCTGATCACGTATTCATATTTTCCTTTCAGTACTTCGTCTGCAAATTGCTGCCCTAAGCGATGGGCATTTTCGGCATCAACTTCTCCAGGTTTAA
>UMED01016103.1_pt1 | contig 20976 bp, 20 predicted proteins | sample 1964661 | NCBI WGS metagenome assembly UMED01 (sample SAMEA4836011, study PRJEB28245) | human gut metagenome | biome: gut microbiome; material: fecal sample | place: Denmark | collected 2008
ACTTTGGAGTACGTTTTGAGTACGCCGAGCAACCTTCTCCTGATGGTTTAGCACAAGCTTTTATTATTGGTGAGAAATTTATCGGTGATGATTCAGTATGCCTGATTTTGGGTGATAATATTTTTCATGGCAATGGCTTTTCGGCTATGTTAAAAGAAGCGGTCCGGATTGCTGATGAAAAGCAAGAGGCAACGGTGTTTGGTTATTGGGTGAATGATCCGGAACGTTATGGTGTTGCGGAGTTTGATAAAAGAGGTAATTGTCTTTCCATTGAAGAAAAGCCGAAAGTGCCTAAAAGCAATTATGCCGTTGTTGGACTTTATTTTTATCCTAATAAGGTTGTGGAAGTTGCTAAGAACATAAAACCTTCTGCCCGTGGTGAGTTGGAAATTACAACTGTGAATCAGTATTTTCTGAAAAAAGAACAATTGAAAGTGCAGATTTTAGGACGTGGTTTTGCTTGGCTGGATACAGGTACGCACGACTCTCTGAGTGAAGCAAGTACCTTTATTGAAGTGATTGAAAAGCGCCAAGGGTTGAAAATAGCATGTCTGGAAGGCATTGCACTTCGTCAGGGGTGGATTAATTCTGATAAAATGAAGAAATTGGCTCAGCCTATGTTGAAAAACCAATATGGGCAGTACCTTTTGAAAGTAATTGATGAATTAGCTGCAGACCAATAATGAATATAATAGAAACTGATATAAAGGGTGTTGTGATTATTGAACCTCGTTTGTTTCGTGATGAACGCGGTTATTTCTTTGAATCTTTTAATCAAAATGTGTTTATAGAGAAAGTTTGTAAAACGATGTTTGTTCAGGATAATGAGTCTCAGTCAAGTTATGGAGTGATTCGTGGTCTGCATTTTCAGAAACCACCTTTTGCACAAAGTAAGTTGGTCCGGGTTGTGAAAGGCGCTGTTCTTGATGTAGCTGTCGATATCCGCAAAGGCTCTCCCACATTTGGAAAACATATTTCGGTTGAATTGACAGAGGATAATCATCGTCAGTTTTTTATTCCCCGTGGCTTTGCTCATGGCTTTTCTGTTTTAAGTGAAGAAGTGGTTTTTCAATATAAATGCGATAATTTTTATGCTCCTCAGTGTGAAGGCGCTATTGCTTGGAACGATCCTGATTTAGGTATTGATTGGAAAATACCAATGGAGGAAGTCATTTTGTCAGAGAAGGATTCTTGTCATTCAGCCTTAAAAGATGCCGCCTGGTTATTTGATTATTATGATAAACAAGATATGCTCTAAGGCGGACATTGACAATTAATATGTTTTTAAATGAGTTAAAAGACATAGCTTGGCAGTCTGCTCAGATTGTGGAAGAGTATAATCCTGCTCGCATTCGTAAAGATGCCTGTGGAGCTTGGATTGCCTATGCTGATTTTAATAATCGCAATAGCCTCTTTGGATGGGAATTGGATCATATTTATCCTGTTTCGCGTCTAAAGTTGCAGAATGTACCGGAGGAACTGTGGGATAATCCGTTAAATATTCGTGCTTTTCATTGGCAGAACAATCAGAGTAAAGGTAATTCTTATCCTATGTATACGGCTGTTGTTTCAGATGAAGGTGCAACCAATATGAAATGTGAAGCTGTTTATTTGGTGAATGAAGCATTACAATACAGCCTTCGCAAACTTTTTAAAATAACCGAATAATCATTATTTATTATAGCTTATGAATATTGCAATAGTAGGTACAGGCTATGTTGGGCTTGTATCAGGAACTTGCTTTTCCGAAATGGGTATCAATGTTACTTGCGTGGATGTAGATGAAAAAAAAATCCAGAAACTTCAGGATGGTGTTATGCCTATCTATGAACCGGGGTTGGATGAATTGGTGGAGCGCAATGTCAAAGCCGGACGGCTCCATTTTACCACCGATTTAACTACTTGCCTGGATGAAGTGGAAATTATTTTCAGTGCGGTAGGTACTCCGCCGGATGAAGATGGCAGTGCCGATTTGAAGTATGTTTTGGAAGTGGCCCGTACAGTAGGGCGCAATATAACAAAACATGTTGTTTTGGTTACAAAGAGTACTGTTCCTGTAGGTACGGCAAAGAAAGTTCGTGGGGTTATTCAGGAGGAGCTTGACAGGCGGGGTGTGAACATCGAATTTGACGTGGCATCCAATCCCGAATTTTTGAAAGAAGGAGCTGCCATTAAAGATTTTATGGCGCCCGATCGGGTAGTAGTCGGTGTTGAAAGTGCAAAGGCAAAAAAAATAATGGAGAGACTTTACCGTCCGTTTACCTTGAACGGTTATCCTATCCTGATGATGGATGTTGCTTCTGCTGAAATGACAAAATATGCTGCCAATGCTATGCTTGCCACACGTATCAGTTTCATGAATGATATAGCTAACCTTTGTGAACGTGTTGGCGCTAATGTTGACAATGTTCGCAAGGGCATGGGGGCGGATTCCCGTATTGGAAGTCGTTTCCTCTATGCCGGATGCGGCTATGGGGGATCTTGCTTTCCGAAAGACGTAAAAGCATTGGTTCATACTGGTATTCAGAATGGTTACCATATGCAGGTGATTGAAGCGGTTGAGGCAGTGAATGAAAAGCAAAAAAGCATTGTCTTTGATAAATTGCTGAATGCTTTTGGAGGAAACCTGCAGGACAAAACTGTTGCTATGTGGGGATTGTCGTTTAAGCCTGAAACTGATGATATGCGTGAGGCCCCAGCGTTAGTTGTTATTGAAAAACTGTTGCAGGCTGGTGCTATCGTGAAAGTTTTTGATCCGGTTGCAATGGAAGAAACGGAACGCCGTATCGGCAAGCAGGTAATTTATTGCAAAGACATGTATGAGGCTGTGATAGATGCTGATGCCATTGCCTTGATGACGGAGTGGAAACAGTTCCGCATGCCAAGTTGGGCAATCATCCGTAAAGCGATGAAGAATTTTGTTGTAGTGGATGGTCGTAACATTTATGATGGTGAAGAGTTGAAAGAGTTAGGTTTTACATATTCTCGTATCGGACAAAAATAAAAAACTTTGATGAAACGAATTTTAGTAACGGGTGGTGCCGGATTCATAGGTTCCCATCTTTGTGAGCGTTTGCTCAATGAGGGTAATGATGTTATCTGTTTAGATAATTATTTTACAGGGAGTAAAGACAATATTCGTCATCTTCTGGATAATCATAATTTTGAGTTAGTCCGCCATGACGTGACTACTCCTTATTATGCGGAAGTGGATGAAATTTATAATTTGGCTTGTCCGGCTTCTCCTCCCCACTATCAATATAACCCGATTAAGACCATGAAGACTTCTATTTATGGTGCCATGAATATGTTAGGATTGGCTAAACGTACGAGGGCTAAGATTCTTCAAGCTTCTACAAGTGAAGTTTATGGCGATCCTTCCATTCATCCTCAGGTTGAGGCTTATTGGGGAAATGTGAATCCTATCGGTATCCGCTCTTGCTATGATGAAGGTAAACGTGCTTCGGAAACCTTATTCATGGATTATCATCGTCAGAATGGGGTACGTATAAAGATTATTCGTATTTTTAATACCTATGGTCCTCGAATGAACCCGAATGACGGGCGTGTGGTGTCTAACTTTATTGTTCAGGCTTTAAGGAATCAGGATATAACAATTTACGGTAATGGTAGTCAGACCCGTAGTTTTCAATATGTGGATGATTTGATTGAAGCAATGACCCGGATGATGGCTACGGATGATAGTTTTATCGGTCCGGTCAATACAGGTAATCCAGGTGAATTTACGATGCTTGAATTAGCTCAAAAAGTAATAGATTTAACTAATTCAAAATCTAAAATTGTTTTTTGTCCGTTGCCAAGTGATGATCCTAAACAGCGCAAACCGGATATAGGTCTGGCAAAAGAAAAGCTGGCAGGGTGGGAACCGCGAATAAAGCTTGAAGAAGGACTGAAGAAAACAATTGAATATTTCGCTAGTATTGTTTGAAAAAGTTTTGAATGATATGAAGAGGGAATCTAATTTTGAGATGCTAAGAGTGCCGGCTATGTTTTTTATTGTATCTTGGCATTTTATAATACATGGTATTATGCATGTATTAACTTCCGAGATTTTTTTATTTGTTAAATGAATTTACTTCAATCTATTACTAACTGGATAATTATTGAATATATCATTTATCTTACTGCTGTTGGAGTTAATTGTTACGTTTTAATAAGCGGTTATTTTTTAGTAAAGTCTGAATTTAAATTGCATAAAGTGGTGAAGATATGGTTTCAAAAGCTTTTTTATTCAATTGGAATTTATGTCATTCTCACTTGTGTAGGAATTATTAATTCTTGATATAAAAGGCTTTGTCCTGTCTATGTTAATAATAAGAAACAATACTTATTGGTTTGTCATACAGTATACAGCCCTATTATTTTTAAGCCCGTTTTTATCAAAATTAGCATTATCTCTAACTAAAAAAATCAGTTGTTACTATTGGTTCTGTTTATTATAAATGTAAGTTTGAATTTTGGATTTTCTTATGGAGATATTTATTCTTCTCCTGTTAATATATCATAGTTTATATTTCTATTTTATATTGCTGCATACATACGACTGTTTAATCCATTTGCACAATGGAAGATTAAATATGGAAAATATTATTTAGTATTCTGCTTCATTTTGTTGATCTGTTATTTCTTGTATGAATATCTCTTATCGAAGTTCTCCTGCTTATAATGGATATACGTTTTTCTCTTCCATTTTGTTATTTCTATGAGCAAAGCATTATTTCTTTAAAAATAACATATTGTATCGGTTTATTGTCCGGTTAACTCCTTATATATTTGGAGTATATTTAATTTATTCTTATTTATCTAACATGTACTTTTGGGGATTATTTGCGAGCAAGATTATTCTTGTTCCTTAATTTTAATGCGAAAATTTGTTTCGCATTAAAGACGTTTGAGATTAAATAATATTTGCAGTAGTTTCTAATATCCAATAAAATTATTCGTGGTTGAATCTTTAAAACATCAAGCTATAAAAGGTGTTGTATGGAGTGCTGTAGAGCGTTTCTCTGTGCAAGGTATACAGTTTGTATTAAGTATTATTATTGCTCGCTTAGTTGCTCCTTCCGAATATGGATTGATAGCTATGCTTGGAATTTTTCTTGCTATAGCACAGATATTCATAGACTCAGGTTTTTCAAATGCATTGATTCAGAAGAATGATAGAACAGATATTGATTTTAATACAGTATTCTATTTTAGTTCTGTCATTTCAATAATAGTATATGGGTTATTATATCTTTTAGCTCCTTTTATAGCCTTATTTTATCATGAACCATTATTAGTAAAGTTGCTTAGATTCATTGGGTTGGGGCTAATTATTTCTAATATTTCTATCATTCAACGGACTAAAATTAGTATATCTCTTAATTTTAAACTTTTAGCCCGAGTCTCTCTTACATCTGTAGTAATAAGTGGAGCAATAGGAATATTTATGGCTATAAAAGGTTATGGCGTGTGGGCATTAGCAGTCCAATCTTTCATGAATGCAACTTTCAATACAGTATTTTTATTTTTTTTTGTACGTTGGCATCCTTCTTGGAGCTTTTCTTTTTCTTCGTTTAAAATTCTTTTTTCGTTTGGATCAAAATTGCTTATAGGAGGATTATTACATGTTATATATACAAATTTGTATACAATGGTTATAGGAAGAAAGTTCACATCTGCTGAGGTTGGACTTTTTAATCGCGCGCAAACCTTTTCCACTTTTCCAGCTATAAATATTACAGATATTTCTAGTCGCCCCATTTATCCTTTAATGTGTGAAATCCAGGATGATAGTGACAAATTACGTATAGCTTTTCTCCAGTATTTACGAATGATGTCATATATTATTTTTCCTTTGATGATAGGACTTTCGGTATTATCTACGCCTTTTATTAATCTTATTTTGACCGAAACATGGAAAAGTGCAGCTCCTTTACTGTCAATTTTGTGTCTGTCTTATATGTGGTACCCTGTGATGAATATTAATTGGCAAATATTAAATGTAAAAGGAAGAAGTGACTTGTCTTTGAAATCAGAAATAATAAAAAAAACAGTTGCTTTTATTATTTTGTTTTCTACCATGCCATGGGGATTAAAAATTATGTGTTGGGGATTGGTTTTATATAGTATTATAGATATTATAATAGTAATTTATTTTGTTAGGCGTGTTATTTCAGTAGGTTATACTACTCAAGCTACTTCAATTTTGCCAACATTTGTAGCTGCTTTATTAATGGGAGGAGGGGTTTACTTGGTGGCATCATTGTTTTCTTCTTCATTGTTACAATTAGTTATTGGGATTTTAAGTGGAATTGTCTTTTATGTATTGATTTCGATCCTATTTAATATTCCAGAATTACGCTCTATTACAAATATAATAAGTAAAAAATAGTAAGATGAATATCCTTTGTTGTTTAGATGATAATTATGTTCAGCACACCAGTGTTATGTTAACTTCGTTTTTTATAAATAACGATTTTGAACATCATAATATTTATGTGATAACTATGCAATTAAATGATGGTAATGTGGCTTATTTAAGAGAAGTAGTAAATAAATATCATTCTAATTTTTATTTGTATCAAGTGAATGAAGCAATGTTGTCAGGATTTGTGAGAAAGGAGACTGATTATGTCTCTTTAGCTGCTTATTTGAGACTTTTCTCCACTCAAGTATTACCTTGTAATTGTTCAAAGGTTCTTTATATTGATGGAGATATTGTTGTTCGTAAATCCTTAGAAGAATTATGGAAAATGGATATTGAAAATTACGCAGTGGCTGCAGTAGATGAGACAATAAAAGCAAATTGTATACGACATAATTATGATGTTACATTAGGGTATTTTAACTCTGGTTTTATGTTGATAAATTTATCTTTTTGGCGTAAAAATAGTGTTGCAGAGAAAGCAATAGATTATATGAAACGTTTTCCTGAGAGAATAAAATCTTGGGATCAAGATGCTTTGAATGGAATACTGTACGGGAGATTGTGGAAGCGTTTGGATTTAAAATATAATCTGACAACAATTTTTCTATGTAAGCAATATGTTGAAGGACAAGATTTTCCTAAAATATATACTGAAGAATATAATTCTGCCATCTCAGATCCTGCAGTTGTACATTACACGGGCCCTGATAAACCGTGGAAGTATACAGTTGTAGATCATCCGTTTAAAAAAGATTATTTGCAGTACGCAAGAATGCTGGGGATAAATCATGATTTTAATATCTCTATTTTTTTTAAGAGAATAGTAAGAAAGCTACTGTGTGCTATTGGAGTTCTAAAAAATAGTTATGTGTCTATAAATAATAGTATATGCAAGTTGTAGCAAGAATTATTGGTGGGTTAGGTAATCAAATGTTTATTTATGCCACAGCAAGAGCTTTAGCTTTAAGAATTGATGCTGATTTAATACTTGATACTCAGAGTGGATATAAAAATGATCTTTTTAAACGAAATTTTTTACTTGATTCTTTTTGTATCTCTTATCGGAAAGCAAATTGTTTTCAGAAATATGATTACTATTTAGGAGAGAAAGTAAAATCTCTTGGTAGAAAAATCCATTTTTCTGTAATACCCTTTATGAAATATATTTCCGAAAACACTTCTTATGATTTTGTCGATGGATTACTAAAAAAACATATTCTATCTGTATACTTGGATGGGTATTGGCAAAATGAAGCTTATTTTAAAGACTATGCTTCTATTATAAAGAAAGATTTTCAATTTTGTCAGGTTAATGATTTGCAAACATTGAGTGAAGCTGAAATTATAAAAAAAAGTATAACTCCTGTGGCAATTGGGGTAAGAAGATATCAAGAACTAAATTCTCATCAAAACACAAAAGTTACAGATTTGGACTTTTATCAGAAGGCGATTAATTATATTGAATCGAAGGTGGATAACCCTACTTTTTTTATATTTTCTGAAGATCAGGAATGGGTGAAAAATAACTTGGGACAAAAGTCTAATTTTATAATGATTAGTCCGAAAGAAGGAAATTATTCAGCTTTAAATGATATGTACTTAATCAGTTTGTGTAAACATCATATTGTTTCAAATAGTTCTTTCTATTGGTGGGGAGCATGGTTAGCTACTAATAAAAATAAAATAGTAGTAGCTTCTGATTGTTTTTTAAATCCTCAGAGCATACCTGATTCTTGGATTAAATTTTAAAAAAAAACTATGATATGCGGTATTTTTTAGATATAAGAGAAGTAGATAATATTTATTATGAGCGTAATTCAGACTCGAATTTTGAAGATTTGAATGAATGCCAATTCTTAATTAACTTTTTTAAAGAATTGCGTTTGAAATGTACCAACTTTAATAGTTACAACTTTTATATTTATTCAACCCAAAATCCCACTTTGCCTCCCAATAGTTTTGATTTACCCAATACGGGAAAAGATATTCTTCTTTTTTTGAGTGATGAAACGGGAGAGTTGCCTTTGCATTTGAAGCAGAGATATAAATGCATTTTTAAACCATATATCAGAAAAGATTATGATAATATATACCCATTTCCTTTAGGGTATGTAAATAACGATGTTTCACTTGAATATATACCAATTAAAGACCGATGCTATAATGTCTTCTTTTCAGGAAATTTTAATTTGAATCGCGTAAATTTTTATCGTAATATAACTAATGCGAGAGGGTGGATTACTAATAAGTATCTTTTTTATTGGCTATATAAAAAAGGATTACTGAAACTGCCGACAAGTTATTTTACGAATAAGGATGATTGTTTTAGAAACTCCAAGATTCGTTTTACAAAAGGATTTAAGGGAGGATTTCCTATATCAGAATACCTTTGGATGTTATCACAATCTAAAATAGTTTTATGTCCCAAAGGATTTCACTCTACAGAATGTTTCAGACATTATGAAGCTCTTAAACAAGGTTGCATTGTTATTTCAGATTCTTATTTGTATAATAATTCACCTATCATTCAATTAGATAATTGGAATGGAATAAGAAAAATAGTTAATGACTTGTTACAAGATGAATCTCTATTAATGAAAAAGTCGGAAGAATCTTTACGGTGGTATGAGAATGTAATGAGTGAAAAGGCAACAGCTATGTATGTCCTAAGTAAAATAGAACAATGAACGATAGAAAGATAAAAGTGAAAATATCATGTTTACATGATATGCCTCCTTTACTTCGTCAATTACCAGATAAAAGTACCATATTGGGTAATTGTGAGTTTTTAATAAATACAAACGAACGGGATTGTGACTTCTTCTTTGTGCTCCATGGAGTGGAAAGGCCAGAACTTGCTAAATGTCCTTCTGAAAATGTAGTGCTGGTAACGGGTGAACCAGAGTCAGTTTTTAGGTATCCTTCCAAATATCTAAAACAGTTTGGATGTGTACTTACTTGTCAACAGTCATTGTTGAAAAAGAAAAAAACATTAAAATCAATACCAGCGTCTCCGTGGTTTGTAGGAGCTCAAATGCTAAGTCGTAACCCTTGGGTCTGGGATGAAAATAACTATTTGGATTATAATTATTTCTGTCTGGAAACGGGAAATAATAGTATTAATAAATTAGCTGTTGTTACATCGAATAAAGTAACTACAAAAGGACATCAAAGAAGACTTGATTTTATATATAAGCTGAAAGAGCTTCTTTCCGATTTAGTGGATATTTATGGAACTGGCTTTATCCCAATAAAAGATAAATATGAGATTTATTCAAAATATAAATATGCTTTAATAATAGAAAATTCAAATTATCCAGATTATTGGACAGAAAAAATTGCGGACTGTTATTTAAGTAATTGTTTTCCTTTTTATATTGGATGCCCTAATATAAAAACATACTTTCCAGATAGTAGTTTAGAGGAACTATCTTTTGATAATCTTGAATATGCTGTTAAGGCAATAAAAGAGGCAATAATGAATGATCGGTATAATCGAGTTAAACCGATATTAAAAGAAGCAAAACGAATGGTGCTTGATAAGTATAATATCTTTTTTGTGATATTGCAATATATCAAGCAGTGTGATAGACAGAATTATACATTAAAAGAAGATATAGAGATTAATCCTATTTCTTGTTTCACATCAGATTTAGGCTATAGAATAAAAAATAGAATAATTAGATTGATTGGCGAATGAATTTTCCATGTAAAGTAACATTGGCTATGCCTGTTTACAATGTTGAAAAGTATATAGAGAGGGCTTTGTTATCAGCACTAAATCAGACTTTTGAGAGTATTGAGTATCTGGTAATAGATGATAAGGGAACGGATAAAAGCATAGATATTATTAGCAATATAATAGCAAATCATCCGCGGGGAGAATATGTACGTATAATAGATCATGGCGTAAATCAAGGCTTAGGGGCAACTAGAAATACAGCTATTAAAGAAGCAAGAGGAGAGTATGTTTTTTTTATGGATAGTGATGATGAGATAATAGACCATTGCATACAAACTTTATATAATGCAATATTAGATAAAGATGTAGATTGGGTAGTGGGATCTTATTCTGCAGTATCGACACGAGCATTGGAATCTGTTGATTTTTCGTGTATGGATCATCAGTATGATGGACGGTATTGTTTGGTTGATAGCATGTTGAAAGGTCATTTTGTACCGATAACTACTTGGAATAAATTGTATAGAGTTGATTTCTTACGAAAAAATGAAATAAAATGTGTGCCTAATCATTTAAATGAAGACGCATGGTTTTTTTTTCAAATAATGTTAGTCACCCAAAAGTGTATTTCTGTATCTAAAATCACATACTACTACTATAAAATAGAAAATTCTATTACTGACTTTTATTTTTATACGGAAGAAAAAAAACAAAGGATAACTTCACAGTATATTGAGATTGATAAAATGAAGAAAAGTTTACTTAATCAATATGCTTTTGATGATATACATTCCTCATTATTATGTATAGTAATGCGTGAAAGCTTTAGATATGCTTATGAAGTGTGTTGTTTAAATGTTCCTGGAGCAGATACGAATATACTTTCTAAATTCTTTATGAGGTGTAAAAATGGTTCTTCGCGGAATGCCATTCAGCATTTTATGTCATATCCTGTAAGTATAAAACAAATATTTAAAATGCCAAGAAAAAGAATAGAAAACTTTTTGTATTGGTTGATTTCTTTTACTCCTTATATTTTCCAATACATATTTATTGTTATTGTTCGATTTGTAAGAAAATAGTTTTTTCGTCTTGTTATGATACCTAAAACAATTCATTATTGTTGGTTTGGTGGTAAACCTTTGCCACCACTTGCTATTAAATGTTTAGAATCATGGAATAAATATCTTCCGGATTATGAAATAATAGAATGGAATGAATCTAATTTTCCAGTAAACTCTATTCCATATACAAAGGAAGCAGCTGATAAGGGAAAATGGGCATTTGTTAGCGATTATGCTCGGTTCTATATATTATATCATAATGGAGGAATTTACCTTGACACAGATGTAGAAATATTGAAATCATTGAATCCTTTTTTAAAACATCATTCTTTTTCAGGTTTTGAATCAAAGGATAGGGTTGCTCCGGGGCTTATTTTGGGAGCGAAAAAAGGATGCTCTTTGATGAAAAAATTGATGAATAGTTATCATGAACGTCATTTCATTAATCAAAATGGGTTGTTAAATGAAAAAACTGTAGTCAGTTATATGACAGAAGAATTGGTTTCAGAAGGATTAGTCCTGAATGGTGAATTGCAAAATATCCATGATTTTATAGTATATCCAATTGATTTCTTTTCGCCTAAATCGTTAGAAACCGGGAAGCTTAAGATAACATCCAATACATATTCTATACATCATTATGCAGGAAGTTGGATGAGTAATACATCTCGATTGAAACGCTATGTTTACTTGCTGATAGCAAAAGTTCCTTTTGTTTACAAAATGTATAATAAGATTTATAGAAAATATTAGCTGGATGCTGCCATATTATGCTATATTTACTTTTTTGGCTTTTTTGTCATTGGTCGAATCACAATCTGTAAAGCGTAAACAGAGGAGCTTGTTATTATCAGGTGTATGGCTGCTTTTGACATTATTTGCAGGATTGAGATATAATAATGCGGATTGGAATTCCTATTTTGATTTTTATAAAAATATTGCAAATGGTTCCGGAGAAGGTTCTGCTGATATTGGCTTTAATTTAATTTGTCTTTTTCTTTCCATTTTTAGTAAAAGCCCTATATTGATGTTCGTAGTAGTAGCAGGTACGTCTGTCGCATTTAACCTGAACTCCTTTAAAAAATATTCGCCATTTTTTTTAATTTGTGTGCTCTACTATTTTGTTCATCTGTATGTTCTTAAAGAGATGATACAGATAAGAGGAGGTTTGGCAAGTGCAATTTGTTTGTATAGCATTCGCTTTTTATTTAATCGAAAGTATAAGTCTTTTTGGTTATTTTGGTTGTTAGCTCTTTCCATACATTTTTCTGTGATTGTTTGGGCGCTTGTTGGGCTTGTGTATAAGTATCAACCATCGTTGAAAACATTAAAACGGACTTTGTTTATATGCTTTGCAGTGGGTCTTATTTGTCCATTAGGACAATTTATAAAATTATTGGCTGTAGGTGTTGATGCGCGTCTTGGTGCATATATAGCTTATGGGGATAGTGAGTATGCTGCCGCTTTAGGTATTTTCACTAATATAAATGCTATTAAAAGCTTAATAGTTGGTATAATACTTTTATATTTCCATGATAAAATGAAAAATATTAGTCCCTATTTTTCCCCTTTATTGTATGCTTATATACTTGGAGTCTGCTGGTTGATGCTTTTTAATGATTTTGCTATTATAGGCGGGCGTATGTCTGGAGTGTTACTTTGCGTTGAACCGGTTTTAGTCTCTTATCTGACCATACTACTTTCTAAAAGAACGAAATGGTTTTTTGTTTCAATACTTATAGTTGTGACATATACCATGTTGTCGTTGAATATTAGTCCTGATAAAATATCACCATATCAATTTTATTTTTAATGAAAATAGCCATGTTTCTCCCGAATTTATCGAATACGGGACCCAATATTGTAGCAAAAGATTTATGTACCGGATTAGTTCGTAAGGGACATGTTTGCCAAGTTTTTTATTTTGATGATATTGTTGAATTGGATATGCCTTGTTCTATAGAGAGAATTACAAATATGAAAAGATTTGATTTTTCTAATTGGGATATTATACATAGTCACATGTTTCGTCCAGATTTATATATTAGGCTTCATACGTTATTTTCCAGGAAAAAACATCGAACTCGTTTCATATCGACTTTGCATAATCCGATTTCATATCGAGCATTAAAAATAGACTATCCTCTTGTCCATTCTCTAATTGGTTCTTTTTTATGGAAGTTTGCACTGAGGGCTTTTAATGAATTGGTAGTTTTGAATGAAGATACATATCAACAGTTATCTAAAGTTTCCAAAGAACATTTACATATAATTCATAATGGAAGAGATATAATTCCTAGTGCTGTCTCTAATGAAAAGGATTTGGAAGAAATAAGGAAACTGAAGCAAAAGTATATTATTGTGGGAACTGTATCTCGAATAATAAAACGGAAAGGGATCGAGCAGATGATACGTGCGTTAGTTTTGTTACCGAATTATGCATTTGTTGTGGTTGGAGATGGCAGTGAACTTGAAAACATTAAAATATTGGCGAAAGAACTATCTGTTTCAGAACGCTGCTATTGGGTAGGGTATCGTGAAGATGCAACATCTTATCAATCTTTGTTTGATTTGTTTGTGATGTGTTCTCGCTCTGAGGGTTTTCCGTTGGCCCTAATTGAAGCTGCTGGATATGGAGTTCCATCTATTTTATCTGATATTTCAATTTTTAAATCGATTATGACTGAACGGGAAGTTCTTTTTTATAAATTAGATAACATCGATTCATTAGTGTCTGCTATTCATGTTGCTACCCGAAATAGAGAAGAATTAGCAAATCGTATTTATGATTATTATATAAAAAATCTGACAATTAATTCAATGACTGATAAATATTTGGAACTTTATATTCACTCACTCAATTCTTAGTGTTTTATTGATATGCTAGATAAGATTACAGCTACTATTGTTACATATAAGAATCCTGATTCTATTTTATTGAAAGCTATCAATAGCTTTTTGAATACAAAGATAGAAGTACGGTTATATATTATTGATAACTCTCCCACAAATTATTTAAAGGATATTTCTCATGATCCTCGGGTAGAGTATATTTTTATGAATTCGAATAATGGCTTTGGAGCCGGACACAATGTTATATTGAGAGATCCTGAAAAGATGGGAAAATATCATTTAATACTAAACCCGGATATATCATTTGAGGAAGGGACTTTGGAGAAGTTATATGATTACATGGAGGGTAAGCCGGATGTGGGAAATGTAATGCCTAAGATTATTTATCCTAATGGGGAATTGCAATATTTATGTAAACTTCTTCCTACGCCAAAAGATTGGATAGTTCGTATGTTTCTTCCTATTAAAAGCATCAAAAACAGAATTGACTATAATTTTGAAATGAAGTTTGCGGATTATGATAGAGAAATGAATATTCCTTATTTATCAGGCTGTTTTATGTTTCTTCGGAAGTCTGTGATAGAAGAAATTGGCGTGTTTGATGAAGGTATTTTTATGTATGGAGAAGATACAGATTTGAATAGGCGTATTTATCGGAAATACAAAACGATGTATTATCCTCAAATAACTATAACTCATCATTTTGAGAAAGGATCTCATAAAAGTTTACGTTTATTGTGGATACATGTAAAAGCTGCCATTTATTATTTAAACAAATGGGGCTGGTTCTTTGATAAAGAAAGAAGTATAATAAATATAACAGTGAAGCAACAATATATTAGAAAGCAATGATAGATAGAATGAATCTTCTTTTTACAGGTGCTTCTGGCTTCTTGGGGCATAATGTACTTCCATTATTGAAGAAAAAGTATTCAGTAGAAACTATAGGACTAACTTCTCAGGATGATTATATAGTGAATTTAGCAGCAGAGATTCCTAAGTTGACCGGAAAATATGATGTTATATTGCATGTTGCAGGAAAAGCACACTCTTTGTCTAAGACAGAAGCAGAGAAACGACTTTTTTTTGATGTGAACTTTCAAGGTACTAAGAATTTGTGTACTGCTTTGGAACAAAGTGGCATTCCGAAGTCATTCATTTTTATTAGTACTGTTGCTGTTTATGGTTGTGATTCGGGTGAGAATATCACGGAAGAATATCCTTTGAATGGAACAACTCCTTATGCTCTGAGTAAGATTGAGGCGGAGAAATATTTGGAAGGATGGTGTGCCATGTATAATGTGAAATTGAGTATACTTCGTCCTTCTTTAATTGCCGGTCCTAACCCTCCGGGAAATTTAGGAGCAATGATCCATGGGATTAAGAGTGGTAAGTATTTGAGTATTGCCGGAGGAAAGGCCCGGAAAAGTGTTCTGATGGTTCAGGATATAGCTAACCTTGTTCCTCTATTGATTGAAAAGGGAGGGATATATAATGTTTGTGACAGTTACCAGCCGAGTTTTCGTGAACTGGAGATGGTGATATGCAAACAATTGAATAAGAAGTTACCTTTGTCTATTCCTTATTGGTTTGCTAAAAGTATAGCCGTTTTTGGTGATTGTCTCGGGGAAAAGGCTCCAATAAACAGTTTAAAACTTCGTAAGATCACGCACTCTTTGACTTTTAGTAATGACAAGGCAATGCGGGAGCTTAGATGGAAGCCTATGAATGTTCTGAAAAATTTTCGGATAGAATAAGGAGGTGCTTTAAATGGAAATTTTTCTTTGGATTATAGGAATCCTAATAGGGATTTTTTTTGCCTTTTTAGGACTTCAATTCTTGTTTTATTTCATTAAAAAGAACGAATAACTTATGTATTATCTGATAATATTAGTTCTGCTATTCTTAGTAGAACTTTTTTATTTCCATATTGCCGATAAATATAATATTATCGACAAACCGAACGAACGGAGTTCGCATACCCAGATCACGCTGCGGGGTGGAGGAATTATCTTCTACTTGGGTGCATTGGCTTATTTTCTGACAAGTCAGTTTGAGTACCCTTGGTTTATGTTGGCTCTCACTCTGGTGACGGTGATCAGCTATGTAGATGACATCCGCTCCATATCACAAGGACTTCGTCTTGTTTTTCATTTTACGGCGATGGGCTTGATGTTCTATCAGTGGGAGTTGTTTACTCTTCCTTGGTGGACTGTAGTTGTGGCTTTGATCGCATGTACAGGGATTATCAATGCCTATAATTTTATGGATGGAATTAATGGAATCACGGGGGGATATTCGCTGGTTGTACTTGGAGCTTTGGCGTTTATCAATCATCGGGTTGTTTCGTTCGTTGAACCGGGTTTGATTTATACCATGCTGTGTGCGGTGCTGGTTTTTAATTTCTTTAATTTCCGTAAGAGGGCAAAATGCTTTGCCGGTGATGTGGGGTCGGTCAGTATTGCTTTTATTATTCTGTTTTTAATCGGTAAGCTGATAATAGATACGGAAGATTTTAGTTGGATTGTGCTTCTGGCAGTGTATGGAGTGGACAGTGTGCTGACTATTGTCCATCGATTGATGTTGCATGAAAATATTGGTCTGCCCCACCGGAAACATTTGTATCAGATAATGGCTAACGAACTGAAGATACCTCATGTCGCGGTGTCATTGACCTATATGGTGGTGCAGGGCGTAGTTGTGGCGGGATACCTGGTATTGCGGGAGTACGGATATGTATATTTGGCAGGAAGCATATTGCTGTTGAGTATATTATATCTGTTGTTCATGAAGAGATTCTTTCATTTGCACCAGTTTTGAGTTAGTCGGTGGTGGGAAATAAAAAGAAAGGCGACTTGATTGCAAGCCGCCTTTCTTTTTATTTAATCTCAAATTCTTCCTTCATATCGATCTCTTCTCCATGTGAATCGTAGAATACGTATTCAAGAAAAGCGAGTTTCTGACTCGGAATAATTTTAATACCAAATCCGTATTTCATCTGCCATTTGCGTTTCAGCGACATAAGTCCCTGATTCAAATAAGCAGCCACATACGGGTGGATGTGTAGCGAGAATTTCTTTATCTTCAGTTTATTGACCAGATAATCAATTTTACTCTCCAGTGTGTCCGTAAAGAGGATGGACGATTTGATGGTGCCTTTACCAAAGCAAGTCGGACAGGTTTCTGTAGTGTTCACGTCCATGGCCGGGCGAACCCGTTGACGCGTAATTTGCATCAGTCCGAATTTGCTTAAGGGCAGAATGTTGTGACGCGCCCTGTCTTTTTGCATGTTGGCACACATACGTTCGTAAAGCTTCTGACGGTTTTCGGCTTCATTCATGTCAATGAAATCTACCACAATGATACCACCCATATCCCTTAGCCTCAGTTGGCGTGCCAGTTCGTCGGCAGCCCCCAGGTTTACTTCGAGTGCGTTACCTTCCTGCCCGTTGGCATTCTTGGTGCGGTTTCCGCTGTTCACGTCTACTACGTGAAGCGCCTCAGTGTGCTCAATAATCAAGTAGGCACCACTCTTGTAGGATACTGTTTTACCAAAAGACGATTTAATCTGTTTGGTGATACCGAAATTGTCATAAATGGGAAGTTGACCTTTATACAACTTGACGATGCCTGCCCGTTCGGGAGCAATCAGCGTCACATAATCCTTGATTTCGTTGAACACCGCTTCGTTGTTCACATGGATGTTCTCGAAAGAAGGATTGAAGAGATCACGCAGCAAAGCTACGGCACGGCTTGTTTCCTCGTAGATAAGTGTCGGAAACTTTGTGGCCTTTTGTACTTTGGTGATACTTTCTTCCCAGTGCTTCAGCAATACTTTAAGCTCTCCATCGAGTTCGGCAACACGTTTGCCTTCTGCCACTGTGCGTACAATCACTCCGAAGTTTTTCGGCTTGATGCTCATCAGCAGTTGTTTCAGGCGTGCACGTTCTTCGCTCGATTTAATTTTTTGAGAGACAGAGACCTTGTCGTTGAAAGGAATCAGCACCAGATATCTTCCTGCAAACGAGATTTCGGAAGTCAGGCGCGGTCCCTTGGTTGAGATAGGCTCTTTTACAATTTGCACCACTACTTCTTGTCCTACCTTTAATGTATTGGCTACTGTGCCATCCTTGTCCAGGTCGGGAAGCAGGGTTGCTTTCGAAATGGGATTAAGCTTTTTTTTGTCGCTTAAAGTCTGCTTTACGTACTTTTCGAGTGAGTTAAATTGAGGACCCAGGTCTAAATAATGAAGGAAAGCATCTTTCTCGTAACCGACATCCACGAAGCAAGCATTCAGTCCGGGCATCAATTTCTTGACGCGGCCCAAATACATATTGCCCACCGAAAAGGAGATATTTCTTCCTTCGCTTTGAAGTTCCACCAAACTCTTGTCCTCAAGTAAGGCGATGGAGACTTCTTTGGGCTGTACGTCTACTACTAATTCGCTTGTCACGTCTGTTTCCTAATTATTTAATTTTATAAAAAAATGAACGAATAACTTTATGCGTTTGTTCATTCAGTCGGGCATTTAAACAAAGAACAAACTCGAAAGACATTTGCTTCACAAGTTTGTTCTTTGTTTCTGTCCAGATTCAGACTAAAAATTACTTTTTGCTTTTATGTCTGTTCTTTCTTAGTCTTTTTTTACGCTTGTGCGTAGACATTTTATGTCTTTTTTTCTTCTTTCCGCTTGGCATAGCTTCAAAATTTTATGGGTTAATACTCTTGTTTATTATTTCTTTACCGAAAGGGTGAATGTCTTAGCTGGTTTGAACGCCGGAATGTTGTGTTCCGGAATGATGATAGTCGTATTCTTAGAAATATTACGAGCGGTTTTTTGAGCTCTTTTCTTTACGACGAAGCTACCAAATCCACGGAGGTAAACATTCTCGTCCTTAGACAAAGAATCTTTCACTGCATCCATAAATGCCTCAACTGTTGTAAGTACTGTTACTTTGTCAACACCAGTGTTCTTTGCAATTTCGTTTACAATATCTGCTTTAGTCATTTTTCCTTAAAAAAAATATTATTACTATGTTCTTTCTAATTTTTTGGACTGCAAATATATAGCTTTTTAGTCTCCCAAAAAAATATATCCCGAACAATTTTCTAAAAAAGTCGCTTCATTAAGCTTTCTTAGTTCGTAATTAAACGAAAATGACTACTTTTGTGCAAGGATAAAGTTAACAAAAAGTAGAATCCGTCCAAAAAGCATGAACCGGAATTTCAGCAATGCAATAGAGAATTGGTACAAGGAATATAAACGTGAACTTCCCTGGAGGGATTCGGCGGATCCTTATGTAATATGGATATCGGAAATCATTCTTCAGCAAACGCGTGTGGTGCAGGGATACGATTATTTCGTCCGCTTTATGAAACGTTTTCCCGATGTCGCCACTTTGGCCGAGGCGGATGAAGACGAAGTGATGAAGTATTGGCAGGGACTGGGCTATTATTCGCGTGCCCGTAATTTGCATGCAGCCGCCAAGAGCATGAATGGGGTGTTTCCGAAAACTTATCCTGAGGTGCGTGCCCTCAAAGGGGTAGGTGACTATACTGCTGCTGCCATCTGTTCTTTTGCCTATAACATGCCTTACGCGGTAGTCGATGGGAATGTATATCGAGTGCTGTCGCGTTATCTGGGTATCGATACACCGATTGATTCTACAGAAGGGAAAAAGTTGTTTGCGGCCGTGGCGGATGAATTGCTGGATAGAAAGAATCCCGCATTGTACAATCAGGCTATTATGGACTTCGGAGCGATCCAATGTTCTCCTCAAACTCCCAACTGCATGTTTTGTCCGTTGGCTGACAGTTGTGCGGCGCTGGCAAAGGGGACAGTGGCGGAGCTTCCGGTCAAGCAGCACAAAACAAAAACGACCAATCGTTATTTCAATTATATATATGTACGCATGGGCGTGCATACTTTCATAAATAAAAGGACGGGAAATGATATCTGGAGAAATCTGTTCGAGCTTCCGTTGATTGAAACTCCGGTTGCCGTTTCGGAGGAGGATTTTTTGGCACTGCCCGAGTTCAAGGCATTGTTTGCCCCCAAGGAACTTCCGGTAGTCCGTTCGGTTTGCCGGGACGTGAAGCATGTACTTTCCCATCGGGTGATTTATGCCAATTTTTATATAGTAGATCTTCCGGAAAATAGTCATTCGTTTGCTGCTTATCAAAAAATAAAGGCTGAAGAGCTGGAACAATATGCCGTCTCAAAACTGGTGCATGCCTTTATAGAGAAATACATCGATTGAAATAGAAACTGAATATATTTTGTTGAATTATAAATATCTAAAATTATGAAACGACCTTACTTACTATTAGCCTGTCTTTCTCCCGTAGCTTGCCTGATGGCCGCAAGCGGACAAAAAGGAGGAAAAAACAAACAGAAGGTGAATGACCGACAACTGCCGAATGTGGTGTTTATCTATGCAGATGATTTGGGATATGGCGATCTGGAATGTTATGGAGCTAAAAATGTACAAACTCCTAATGTTAACCGTTTGGCATCCGAAGGTATTCGCTTTACTAATGCGCATGCTACTGCGGCTACCAGTACTCCTTCACGTTACTCCATGCTTACGGGAGAATATGCCTGGCGTCGTCCGGGAACGGATGTAGCGGCCGGAAATGCCGGAATGATTATCCGTCCGGAAGATTACACGATGGCCGATATGTTTAAAAATTCCGGTTATGTGACTGCTGCTCTCGGTAAATGGCATTTGGGACTGGGAGATAAAAGCGGAGAGCAAGACTGGAATGCTCCACTTCCCGCTGCATTGGGGGATTTGGGGTTTGACTATTCATACATTATGGCTGCTACTGCCGACCGTGTGCCCTGTGTATTTATTGAAAATGGAAAAGTGGCAAACTATGACCCGAGTGCCCCTATTGAAGTCAGCTACCGCAAACCTTTTGAAGGAGAACCTTTAGGGAAA
>UMED01011889.1_pt1 | contig 20800 bp, 17 predicted proteins | sample 1964661 | NCBI WGS metagenome assembly UMED01 (sample SAMEA4836011, study PRJEB28245) | human gut metagenome | biome: gut microbiome; material: fecal sample | place: Denmark | collected 2008
TGGACTTTCTATTGATGCAGAACATGTTGTCGGACATAAAGACTTAAAAGGTGATACTGCATGTCCGGGTAAAAACCTTCATACAATGTTACAGACGATTAGAGGAAAAGCCATTTGGTATCAACAGCACTAAGGAGGAATTCTTATTACAAAATTAGATGAAAAAACTTTAGATTTATTAGCGGAGCTTGAAGTCTCCGCTTTACTTGATGGTCTTCAAGATGAAGAAATGCGGAAGAACCCAGCTTTTTTAGAAAAAGTAAGAAAGTTCTTACAGCAGAATAAACTTATTACCCAGCCGCAGACCCCCGGAGTACAGCAAGTACAGCAAGAAGTTATTAATATTCCAATATTCGAGGAATGTAATTAATGTTTGGGTACACAGATAAACAAATAGAACGAGCTAGAAAAGACTTTAGGGTCTTTGTTTGGATTGTGTGGAAGGCTATTGGTCTTCCACCTCCAACTGAAATCCAGCTTGACATGGCTTGGCATTTACAACATTTTCCTCATGACCGTATGATTATTGAAGGGTTTCGCGGAGTCGCTAAGTCGTTTATTACATGTGCCTTTTGTGTATGGTGTTTATGGAACAATCGACAGTTAAAAATAGAAATAGTGTCGGCATCAAAAGATAGAGCAGATGCGAACGCTGTTTTCATTAAAAGAATTATTGAAACAATCCCTTTCCTTAGAGAAATGCTTCCCGGTGTAGGGCATAGAAACACTATGAATTTATTTGATGTGGGCGGAAGTGTGCCAGATATTTCACCCTCTATCAAATCCGTAGGTATTTATGGACAAATCACAGGTTCGCGTGCAGACATATTAATTGGTGATGATGTAGAAGTCCCTTCCAATTCAGCTACGCAAATACAACGTGATAAATTAAGTGAAGCTGTAAAAGAGTTTGATGCTATTATTAAACCCGGTGGACGTATTATTTATCTTGGAACACCTCAATGTGAAATGTCCTTATATGAAGAATTACAAAAACGTGGCTATACAGCTATGGTTTGGACTGTCGAATATCCCCGCAATCAACAGGAAAGAGAAGATTATGGGACACGTCTAGCACCTCTACTAGCTAAAAGGTTTGATGAAGACCCTGAAAAGTGGGCAGGACAACCAACAGACCCAGCACGCTTTAATAGAGAGGAAATTGATAAACGTAAATTATCCTACGGACGTGCAGGATTCGCTTTACAATTTATGCTTAATACAAATTTATCAGATGCGGAAAAATACCCTCTGAAAGTACAGGATTTAATTGTAGCGAATTTGGATTTAAAAGAAGCTAGTCTTAAATGGTCGTGGTCACCAACTCAACAAACTAGGATTCATGATATACCATGTGTCGCCTTAAAGGGCGACTATTTTTATGCCCCCTTATCACAATCACAAGAAACTGGGAGCTATACAAGTACGGTAATGGCAATAGACCCTTCTGGACGTGGTAAGGATGAAACAGCATACGCAATTGTTAAATTTCTCAACGGATATTTATTTCTTATGGAGATTGGAGGGTTTGCAGATGGATATAGTGATGGTGTCCTAACATCCCTTGCAACAAAGGCTAAATTTTATGGGGTCAATGATATTGTGATTGAGTCTAACTTTGGTGACGGGATGTACACTCAATTATTTAAACCTGTACTGCACCGAATCCACCCAGCAACACTTCATGAGGTGCGCCACTCCACCCAAAAGGAGAAACGAATCATAGATACATTAGAACCTGTATTGATGCGGCATAAACTTATTGTAAATCAATCCGTTATTATGGATGATTATAAGATTTATGAGCAAAAACAATATTATTCGTTTATTTACCAGCTTACACGTATCCATAAAGAAGCACAGGCACTTGCCCATGATGATAGATTAGACGTAGTTTGTATGGCAGTAGCTTTCTTCAATGAATGTATGGCAGTAGATGACCAAAGTGGTCTAGATGAACACATGGACGAAATGCTTAAACTCTGGACAGACCCGGATGGATATTTAGGATGGAATCAGATAGGAAATACAGATAACAATAATAGCTTTAGAGCTGGAATATCCGTACTTTCTCATTATAATTTATCATGATAATAATTGAGAATGATTCTTACTGTGACACGTCCCAAGACCTTACTGTGACACATATAGAAGGAGAACATAAAGAAACAAAAAAGAAAACTTAAAGTAACATAAGGAGGAAGTATGAAAACTAAAGACAAACTAAAAGTCGTCCTACAGGTTATCATTGGGGTATTAATGGTTGCTATGGCAATAGCTTCTATTAGTAACCCAGCTTTAGCAGTAGAGCTACAGGATTTAATCAATACGACACAATCAATTCTACAGGCAGTCTTAGGAGCTTAAAATAAGCACTAAGACTGCCTTATTTATTATGATTATTAATAACCAAGACAATAAAACCTTAAGCAACACTCAAAAAATAAGACAATGAGTGTTGCTTAATTTTTTGAAAGGTGATAAAATGTTCAATCAGGAAGTGAAAGATACTTTCAGTACAAATAATAGTAGATGGGACAGTCAGATTGCATTTAGTCCTAAGGACGTAGCAATTATGCTTAATATCCCTCTGTCCACCATAACAAAGATGTGTCGCGATAGAGAGTTAGAAGCATTTAAAATTGGAAGACATTATAGGATAAAACGTAAAGATATTTTTAAATACATTGAGAAGAAAATAGATGAAAGTATTATAATATAAGCACCCATAAGCACCTAAAAATTACATAGACGCTTTAAAATCAAGGCTGGTGAGTGCTGATTAATTGTAGCAAAAGAACAATTGAACTAAATAAGTTAAAGGTTCTGATTTTTATCAGAACCTTTTTTAACAGCGTTGTTTATCTGTATTTTTTAGTTAAATAATGATAATATATTTTATAAACCTAAAATATATTATCATTATTTAACTAGGAGTAAGTTTTTAAATTAAATAGAACATATTATTTGGTAGTAATAAACTGGTAATATTGATTGTAGACGGAGTGAAAAAATTGAATGCTAAAAAGTTTGCGAATTTTTTAGATATATCTAGTTGGCAATTAACGCCATATCAAATTCTTATTATTGGTTTTACTTTATTGATATTCATAGGAACATTTTTATTGATGTTACCAATATCGCACGCACAAGGAGGGGGGATGTCGTTTATTAATGCATTATTTACGGCTACTTCTGCTGTTTGTGTAACTGGTTTAGTTGTCGTAGATACGGGGACATTCTTTTCTTTATTTGGACAATTAGTTATTGTTGCATTAATTCAAATTGGTGCATTCGGGATTATGACGACAGCAACATTAGCGGCTGTTATTATGCGACGCAAAATACAGCTAAAAGACCGTTTGATTATGCAGGAAGCATTAAATCAATTAACTTTATCAGGAATTGTTCGCCTGACGATTTATATTTGTCAAGCATCATTATTGATTGAGCTTATTGGTGGAACAATTTTAGCTGCTAGATTTTATCAGGATTTTGGAATTGAAGGAATTTATTTTGGATATTGGCATGCTGCTTCTGCATTTTGTAATGCTGGATTTGATGTTTTTGGTGGCAGTGGCAGTAATATTACTCGTTATGTTGATGATGCTGTAGTTACGATGACGCTGAGTTCTTTAATTATTGCTGGTGGGGTAGGTTTTGGAGTTTTAGCTGATATCTGGCAGAATAAGAAATTTAGATTGTTTTCATTGCAGACAAAGGTTGTTTTATATACTACTGCTTTTTTAATTTCATTTGGTACATTTTGGGTTTTGATTTTGGAATATGATAATGATGCCACTTTAGGTGGACTTACTTTTTATGGTAAATTGTTAGCTAGTTACTTCCAAGCTGTAACGGCAAGAACGGCTGGATATGCTACAATTGATACGAGTTTATTGATGGATGGAACATTATTTTCCATTATTATTTTAATGTTTATTGGTGCATCACCAGGCTCGACAGGAAGTGGAATAAAGACAACGACGTTTGCAGTGATTGTATCAGCTGTTTGGGCGCAAATTCGTGGAAAAACGGAAGCTGAATTATTTTATCGGCGTATACCAACAATAACTGTCTATAAATCTTTTACGATTTTTATTATAGCTGCTATTTTAATTGTATTTGTTACATTGATGCTTAGTATTAGTGAATCTTTTCCGTTTATTAATATTTTATTTGAAGTTGTATCTGCATTTTCAACAACGGGATTATCTACAGGGATTACATCCGAATTAACATGGCATGGTAAACTATGGATTATTTTTACAATGTTTATTGGAAGGATTGGTCCAATGACAGTAGCATTTGCGTTGGCTTTAAAATATAAGAAGAGTAAAATACAATATCCTGAAGGAAAAATTACAATTGGATAGGAGTGAATGATAAATGAAAATTAAGAATAATCGAAATAATCGACAATTTGCTATTATTGGTTTAGGACGGTTTGGAAGTAACATGGCAAAGGCATTACATAAAATGGGATATGAGGTTTTGGCTATTGATAAGAACCCACAAAAAGTGCAGGATTTTAGTGATGAAGTAACTCATGTTATCCAAGCCGATTCTACAGATGAAGCTGCTTTAAGAGCGATTGGAATACTTAATTTTGATGTAGTTGTAGTGGCTATTGGTGAAGATGTTCAATCAAATATCATGACAACTTTGCAGCTCAAAGAAATTGGCGCATCCTATATTGTAGCTACTGCTCGTAATAGCTTACATGGGAAATTGCTTGAAAAAATTGGAGCGGATAGGGTTGTTGCTCCCGAACGAGATATGGCACGGCGTGTAGCGTATAACTTAGCATCAACAAGTGTGATGGATTATATTGAGCTTTCACCAAAGTTTAGTATTGTGGAGATTACAGCACCGAAAGCTTTTCAGAATCAAACATTAGCAGAGTCTAATATTCGTGCAAAGTATGGAATAAATGTTGTAGCAATTAAACGGGGCGATGATTTGATTATTTCACCTTTGCCTAATGAAGTGATTATCAATAATGATATAGTTGTTGTTGTTGGTAGCAATGAAAGCATTAACGGCTTGGAGGAACTAGAGTGAGCGAAGTAATTACCAGTTTGCAAAATGCACATATTAAATTAGCTGCTAGTTTAAAACAGAAAAAGTATAGAGACATGCATCAAGTTTTTATTGCGGAAGGGACTAGATTAGTTGAAGAGGTACTAAAATCTGATTGGGAAATTAAATTTGCCATTTACTTAGACTCTGTGAAAAACGAGAGAATTTTGCACTTGGTAGATGAATTGAAAACGAGAAATTGTGCCCTATATCGGGTGAATCAAAGTATTTATGATAAAGTTTGTGAAACAAAAGGCTCACAGGGGATTTTATTGGTGGTAAAGAAGTACCAGTATAATTTATCAGATATATTAAAAAAAGCTGAAAACCCGGTTGTCGTAGTTATGGATAGCGTGCAAGACCCTGGAAATGTTGGGACTATTATTCGTACTGCGGATGCTGCAGGGTGTAGCGGAGTAATTTTAACGAAGGGGTCTGCTGATATTTTTAATGGAAAAACAGTGCGGTCGGCAATGGGGGCACTGTTTCATGTACCTATTATTGAAGATGTAGAGACAGAGGATCTATTGCAGTTTGTGAAAAAGAATTCTATTAGAACTTATGCAGCTGCACTTGATAAAACTGCTAAAACTTATTTTTCATGTGATTTTGCTAAACCAACGGCAATGATTTTTGGTAATGAAGGAAATGGCGTAAGTGATACATTGTTAATAGGTGCAAGTGAAAAAGTATTTATCCCAATGCAAGGCGATGCTGAATCGTTAAATGTAGCAACTTCGGCTGCAATTATTATTTATGAAAGTTTAAGGCAAAGAATTTCTAGGAATTGTTGAGATTTTTTGTTGAATGTGTTATAATCCGAAAGATAATATGATTTTAGACGATGAAGGAGAAAGTAAGCTGATTTTGATTTTTCAGGGAGATTATTGCCGTGACTGGAAGCATAATCATATCAATTCGTTGAAAGTTCGCTCTGGAGTTTTTCTGGTGAAATAAACATGTGTTGTTTAAGTAGTTGGAACGTTTGCCGCGTTAAGGTTTTGAGTATCAATTAGGGTGGTACCGCGAAAGTAAACTTTCGCCCCTTTACAGGGGTGGGAGTTTTTTATTTTATAAGCATAAACAAGGCTGTTTCAGTAGGAGTTTTAACTCCCACTGAAATCAGATAAGTAATCCAGGGGGTTACGAGGTCTTTACTTCAGCTTAAAGAAGCGGGAGTATTATAAGCAGAGAACCAAAATCTTTGATTTTGTGTGAATCGCTTATTTCGATAGATGATCCCGTTAGCCATCGGATAAAATATTCAGGAGGTTTTTATGGAACAGCAGTTGAAAAGTTTAAAAGCAGAAGCTATACAAGCATTTTCTGCAGCGGAAAATCTTAATGCTTTAAATGAATTAAGAGTAGAGTACCTTGGAAAAAAAGGAAGTTTAACGACGATCTTACGTGGATTGGGTGCATTAAGCCCTGAAGATCGTCCCAAAGTAGGGCAAATGGTCAATGAAGTTCGTGCTGAGCTAGAAAGTATGTTAAACAATAAAAACAATGAATTAAAAGCGATAGAATTAGCAGCGCGTTTAAAAGCAGAAAAAATTGATGTCACTTTACCGGGGAGAATAAATCAAGTGGGTCACTTACATCCACTTACGTTAACGTTAAATCGTATCAAAAGCATTTTTATACAAATGGGATTTAGTGTTGCTGAAGGACCAGAAGTAGAACAAGATCATTTTAACTTTGAAGCGTTGAATTTACCGAAAGATCATCCTGCACGTGATATGCAAGATTCGTTTTATATTACAGAGGAAATTTTACTTAGAACCCATACTTCACCTGTTCAAGCGCGAACAATGCAAGCGAATGAACCGAATAGTCCTATTCGTATTATTGCTCCAGGAAAAGTATATCGTCGCGATTATGATGCAACACATTCACCTATGTTTACCCAGGTGGAAGGTTTAGTTGTTGACAAAAATATTAGTTTCTCTGATTTAAAAGGAATGTTAGAAACTTTTATTCATCAGATTTTCAATGAAAATGTCGGTGTTAGATTTAGACCAAGCTTTTTTCCGTTTACGGAACCAAGTGCAGAAGTTGATATTTCTTGCGTAATGTGTCAAGGGAAGGGCTGTCGTGTATGTAAGGGGACAGGATGGTTAGAAATATTAGGGTCTGGAATGGTGCATCCCCGTGTTTTAGAAATGAGTGGATATGATCCTAATGAAGTAAGTGGTTTTGCATTTGGAATGGGTGTTGAACGAATTGCAATGCTTTTATATGGTATTGATGATTTGAGATTATTCTATGATAATGATTTGAGATTTTTACGTCAGTTTTAATTTTTGAGGTAGAGAAAGGGGTTCGCGTATGCAAGTTTCAATAAAGTGGTTAAAAGATTATATAGATTTTAAAGAAACTCCAGAGCAAATTGCTGATAAATTGACAATGGCTGGTGTACCTGTAGAGAATATTAAAGATATGGGTGCTGGATTAGAAAAGGTTATTACAGGTAAAATTGTACAAATTGAAAAACATCCTAATGCGGATAAGTTATCGATTTGTACTTTAGATGTTGGTCAGGCAGAAACGATTATTATTGTAACAGGAGCGACTAATGTTCGTGAAGGACAAATTGTACCAGTTGCAATGATAGGCGCTAAATTACCAAATGGATTGAAAATTTCTAAGGGTAAACTACGTGGGGTTGCATCTTTTGGGATGCTTTGCTCGGCAGCAGAGTTAAATTTGGATTTAGATTCTTTATCTGATGACGCTAAATCTGGAATTTATATTTTACCAGAAGATACATCGGTTGGCATTCAAGTAAAGGATGTTTTGGGATTAAATGATGTTATTTTAGAGTTTGAGCTTACAGCCAATCGTGCAGATTGCTTTAGTGTTCTTGGAATAGTAAGAGAAATTGCAGTGCTAACTGGAAATCCTGTAAAAAAACCAATGTTGCGATTACAAGAAAATGGAGATAAAAAAGCAAATGAATTAATTTCTGTAAAAATTGAAGCAAATAATCTTTGTTCAAGATTTTCAGCGAGGGTATTACAAAATGTAAAAGTTGGGAAATCTCCAGCTTGGATAAAAGAAAGAATTGAAGCTGCAGGAGTACGTTCGATCAATAATGTTGTTGATGTTACAAACTTTGTAATGCTTGAATTTGGGCAACCGATGCATGCATATGATTATGATATGTTAGCTGGACATGTTCTAATCGCTCGTCAGGCAAATCAAGGAGAAAAATTGACAACATTAGATAATGTGAAACGTGAATTAAATCCATCTATGCTAGTTATTGCTGATAGTGTACAGCCAGCAGGTCTAGGCGGTGTTATGGGTGGACTTGCTTCTGAAGTAACGGAGTCAACTAAAACTGTAGTTTTAGAGGCAGCCGCATTTAATGGGGCAAATATTCGCAGAACTGCACGTGCTTGCGGACTTCATTCTGAAGCTTCCGGAAGATTTGAACGCGGTGTTGATGTAAGTAATACAGTAAAGGCATTAGATAGAGCTGCTCAATTATTAGAAGAAATGGGAGCTTGTACTGTTTGTCCGGAAATTGTGGATGCATATCCAGGTTTTGAATTACCAAGTCAAGTAAAGTTTACCTCAACGCAGGTGAATAAACATTTAGGAACAACTATCTCTAGTCAAGTGATGGTTGATATATTAAAACGGTTAGAGTTTGAAATCAGTAGTGTAAAAGGTGAAGAAATTACGGTTACTGTTCCTTCTTGGCGCAATGATGTAAGATGTATGTCAGATATTGCAGAAGAGATTTCGCGTATTTATGGATTTAATCGTATTGCTTCTACATTGCCAGATGGATCAATGATGCAAGGTGGACAAAGTGAAGAACAAAGCTTTGTCGATAGAGTAAAGGATATTTTAGTTGCCGCTGGAATGAATGAAATTATTTCTTTTAGCTTTACTCACCCACAGACCTTTGATAAATTGAATATTCCAGTGGATAGTCAACTTCGTCAGGCCGTAGAAATAATGAATCCAATTACTGATGAATTTCCATTGCTTAGAACTACAGCGGTAAGCAGTGTTTTGGAGACCATTGCACGCAATCTTTCAAGGAAAAATGAAGATTTAAAAATATTTGAAATTGGCTCAGTTTTTACGCCAAAAGCTTTGCCTTTAACAGAACTACCGATAGAAAAATTAATGCTTTGTGGTGCATTAACAGGCAAGCGTACTGATATTGCTTGGAATCAAGGCAAAGATACTGTAGATTTTTATGATGCAAAAGGTGTGATTGAAGCTTTATTCGAACGGTTAGGAATCCAAAAATACACCGTTCAAGCTGGTGAACATTATGCAATGCATCCAGGGAAGACAGCACTGTTTATGAAGGGGAAAGAAATTATTGCATATGTTGGCGAAGTTCATCCGCAAGTACAAGCACAAATGAACATTACAAAGAAAACTTATTTGTTTGAAATGGATATCGAAAAATTAATGAAATACTCTGCTTTAACATGTCGTTATCAGTCATTACCCAAATATCCAGCGATGTCGCGTGACTTAGCTTTAGTTGTTGCCGATGATATAACGGCTAGTGAAGTTGAAAAAGTGATTGTTAAAAATGCTGGGAATTTATTAAATAATATTTGTTTATTTGATGTGTATACGGGTGAGCAAGTTGGTAAAGGACAAAAGAGTTTAGCCTTTTCGTTACAATTCCAATCTGCCGAGAAAACTCTAACTGATGCAGAAATTGATCCATACTTTGAGTCTATTATCAAAGCATTAGAAGAAGCTTTTAATGCTAAACTAAGAAGTTAAGGTATAAGTAAGAGAATGTGAGAGAAATTTTTATTTCCGTATTGCATTCTCTTATTTTTTGCTGGCAGGAATTAAGTTAATACAAGGAGAATTTATTACCTGAATGTAATAAGTAGCGAATTTTAGGTGAAATAGATGAATGAACATAAAGTAAAGGTTAAAATTTTTGGGGAATCCTATGCATTAAAGGGTGATTTAGAGGCTAAGCGAGTACAAAAGTTAGCTGATTTTTTGGATGCGCAGATGCGTTTAATTGCGAAAGCCAATCCACTATTGGCACCAACAAAGATAGCGGTTTTGGCAGCACTCAACATTACGGATGAATACATGAAATTACAAGAAGATTATAAAGATATGCTTGAAATACTAAAAAATGAATAAATGAAAGTATAAAACCCCTTTATTTTTACATACTAGAAATAAAGGGGGAGATTTGTGTGAGCGCGTTTATGGAAATGGTCAATATCTTTTGGCTCATTCTGCTTTTATGCTCAATTGCCTTGATTGTTATACGATTAATGGGGAATCGTACTGTAGGGCAATTGTCGCCATTCGATTTTGTTATAATGGTAGGAATAGGTGATATTATTGTTACGACGGCGATGGATAAAAACCAAGATTTTTTTGCGGGCATTGGTGGATTGCTAGCATTGTTAGCTTTGCAACAAGCATTATCTTATTTATCATTAAGAAGTACTTTTTTTCGGCGTTTGGTCGAAGGGACTCCTGTTTTATTAATTAGGAATGGTAAGATTATTCAAGAAAACTTTAATAAGACGCGTTTTAATTATGATGATTTACGGCAGGAACTACATAAATTAGGAATGGATATGACTGAAGTAAAAGATATTAAATTGGCACGTCTGGAAAGCTGTGGAGTTTTCACAATAATAAAAAATCATGATTTAGAACCAGTATCGAAAAGAGATGTATCCCTTTACATGAAAGATTTGGAGGATAATCCACTAAGTCCCATGGGACAAACGTGGAAACGGTTGCATAGAATGATAGAGGAAATACATGAAATAAAAGAGTTGCTAAAAAAGAGTAAAGAATAAATGTAAGAAAAAGCTGCTGCATATTTGCGGGCAGCTTTAATTTTTCTGATTTAATAGATAATAATTTTATTTGATATGATATAATAATTAAATACAATGGATAAACGAGAGGGATAAATAAATGGTGGAATTGTTGGCTCCTGTTGGGAGTAAAGATGCATTAATTGCTGCTGTGGAAAGTGGTGCAAATGCAGTATATTTAGCAGGAAAAATGTTTGGTGCTAGAGCATATGCTGCTAATTTTACACAAGATGAATTGGTAGAAGCAATTCAATTCGCACATAGACGTGATGTTTTAGTAGATGTTGCAGTAAATACAGTCGTTGATAATAGTGAATTTGAGGAATTGGCGGAGTACTTGAGATTTTTATATCATGCAGGAGCCGATGCAATTATTGTACAAGATTTAGGGGTCGCTAAGCTGGCGCGTGAAATTGTTCCTGACTTACCTTTACATGCGAGCACGCAAATGACTGTACATAATATCGAGGGTGTACGCTTTTTGAAAGAATTGGGATTTACCCGTGTTGTGCTATCGCGTGAATTATCTATCGAAGATATTCAATACATTTGCCAAAATATAGATATTGAAATAGAAGTATTTATTCATGGTGCACTGTGTATTTGTTATTCAGGACAGTGCTTAATGAGTGGAATGATTGGGGGAAGAAGTGGCAATCGTGGTCGGTGTGCACAGCCATGTCGATTGCCCTATACTTTAGTTGATGGAGATGGAAATAATGTATTGGCTGGAGGAGAAGCTGGCGAATATTTATTAAGTCCAAAAGATTTAAATACGATCGACCTTTTACCAGAGCTGATCGAGGCTGGTGTAGATTCGTTAAAAATTGAAGGCCGGATGAAGCGCCCAGAATATGTTGCAGTTGTTGTTGATACGTATCGTCGGGCGGTTGATTCTTATCTTGCGAATAAAAATGATTTTGTTGTTGATTTGGTTGAGAAAAAAGAATTAGCACAAATTTTCAATCGTGATTTTACTGAGGCATATATGAAAAAACGTCCAGGTAAGTTCATGATGAGTGACCGCAGACCGAATAATCGAGGCGTTCTAGCTGGAAGAGTAGAGAAATATGATGCAAAAACCAAGCTGGTTACGATAAAATTAGCAGAGACTTTAAATCAAAATGATATTGTTGAGTTTTGGGTAAAAGTCGGCGGGCGAGTAAGCGCAACTGTAACGACGATGTATGTAGAAGGAAAAGAAGTAACATCAGCTTTACCAAATCAAAAAGTTTCATTTGCGATTTCATCACCAGTTCGTGATCATGATCGGGCATTTAAAGTATTTGATGCACAGTTAATGGAACGTGCGCGTAGTTTTTTTAATCAAGGTGCGCCATTAAGGCGTTATGCAATTGACGTAAAGGTAACAGTAAGTATAGGCTCTCCCTTAAAAATTGAAATCGTAGATGAAGAAGGATTTTTTGGCAATGGTGAGACTGCTTTTGTTGCGGAAAAGGCCCTGAAAAGGCCGTTGACTGAAGAAACGATAAAAAAGCAAATTGATCGAATGGGAACTACAGTATTTGCTTTAAGGAAATTGACCTGTAATATTATTGGTGAAGTTATGGTGCCGATGAGCGAAATTAATGAGGCAAGACGCAAGGCTGTAGAAGAGCTTGAAAAAGCCCGTATGATAAAGTTTGTTCGCCCGGAATCAGTTGTTGAAAATAATAACTTGATAAAAAATATATTACGAAATAAAAAACGAAATCATGCAATAAAACCACAATTGGTTGTCAATGTAGACACCATTGAAAAAGTAAGAGTTGCAATTGAAAATGGAGCCGATATTATTTTATTTGGTGGCGATAATTTTCAACATTTTGCCTTAAAAGATAGTGATTATCACAAGGCTTATCTTTTGGCAAAGGAGTATAATAAAAAAATTGTTTTCAATACACCGCAATTGTTAAAGCAATGGCAGATGAAAGGTTTTATTTCGTTAATTGAAAGTTTTAAAGAAAATCTTCCCGATGCGATAGCCGTAAATAATATTGGAACTTTGCATATGATAAAGAACCATTTCAATGTTCCATTGCAGGCAGATTATCATATGAATGTATATAATAATTTAGCTATAGAGCTTCTAGCTTCTAGGGGAGTGGAAACCGTTACTTTATCTCCGGAACTAAATTTTTCTCAAATTGAGCAAATTGCTGATTTGGCAAAATGTGAATTAGAATGTTTAGTCCATGGAAATTTATCATTAATGGTTTCTGAGTACTGCGCTATGGGCAGCTTTTTAGGGAACTTAGATAAAGGTTCCTGCACCAAACCTTGTTTAAAAGAAAGCTATTTTTTAAGTGATCGAAAAGATGAAAAATTTCCGTTAGTTACAGATCAATATTGTAGAATGCATGTATTAAATGGTAAAGAGTTGAGTATGTTCCCTCATGTTCCGCGTCTTTCCGCTATTGGAATTCATCGGCTTCGAATTGAAGGAAAATATATGACTACAGCTAAGTTGGCTAAAATTACGCGTTTATATCGTGAATTTATTGAATTGGGCGAAGAGCATCCTTTATTTAAAGAGGATAAAATGGACGCTATTGAGAAAAACATTACACGTGGTCATTATTTTAGAGGAGTACTATAAAAGTAAAGGGCTGGGGCTACATAATCCCAGTCCTTTACTTATTTATATGTATTTTGTTATAATGATGCGTGGGTATTAAGAGTTTATTTTTACAATAAATGTGGATGATAGCAGGTGACATGATGGATAGAAATGTTTTAAAGACATTAGAATATAATAAAATTATTGCAATGCTTGCAGAACGAGCAAGTTCATCTTTAGGAAAGGAAAAAGCTGCCGCTTTGCTGCCGAGCAATGAATTTAGTGAAGTAAAAGAATGGATAGCTGAAACTCAAGAGGGGATGCAAGTTTTACAAACGGGTGTAGCATTACCTTTAGGTGGAATTCGTGATATTAGAGCATTGTTGAAAAAGGCTAAGCTGGGAGTTATTCTCGACGCTTGTGATTTATTATCGGTTAGTAGTACTTTGTATGCCATGCGAAAAATGAAACGTTTTTTTAAAGAGTTAGAGCTTGAACTGTTTATATTATCAAATCTTGCAGGCAATATTGAGATAGTAGGGCACTTGGAAAATGATATTAATGTTGCCATTGATGAAAATGGAAGGATTCGTGATGATGCAAGTGTAGAACTGTTACGGATCCGTCGTGAAATTAAACAATTTCAAAGTCGGATAAAAGAGCGTTTAGATGCGGTACTTAGAAATCTTGATTATCAAAAGTACTTTCAAGATAGTATTATTACAATGCGGGGGGATCGCTATGTGGTACCTGTAAAACAAGAATATCGTCAGTTTTTCCCTGGGATTATTCATGATCAGTCTTCGAGTGGAGCGACTTTATTTATTGAACCAATGGAGATCGTTCACTTAAACAATGATCTTAAACAACTGGAAGTTGCAGAAACGCGTGAACTTGAAAGAATTCTTAGAGCAATTACAATGAAAATTGCGAAGAATGCTGAAGCTTTGCAAAAAAATTGTAAAATATTGGGTCAGGTAGATTTTATTTTCGCTAAAGCAAAATTAGCGCAAGCTTTAGATGCTGTGATGCCGATCTTGAATCAAGAGGGCTATGTAGAATTATTAAAAGCACGTCATCCTTTAATTGCAGCTGATAAAGTAGTAGCTATTGATATTCAACTGGGTAAAGAATTTAAGACATTGTTAATTACCGGACCAAATACAGGTGGCAAAACAGTAAGTATAAAGACGATGGGATTATTTTCTTTAATGGCGCAATCGGGGTTATTTATTCCAGCTTTAAGTGGATCGACGTTACCGGTATTTCATAATGTGTTTGCTGATATTGGCGATGAACAAAGTATCGAGCAAAGTTTGAGTACTTTTTCCGCGCATATGACACATTTAGTAAAAATTCTAAATCAAATTGAAGCCGACGATTTGTTGCTTATTGATGAAATTGGAGCTGGTACAGACCCCGAAGAAGGTGCGGCCTTAGCGATGGCAATATTGGAACATTTAATGAAGATCGGAACAAAAGTCATTGCTACCACGCATTATAGTGAATTAAAAACATTTGCGTATTCAAAAGACAACATTGAAAATGCCAGCGTAGAATTTGATATTGCAACATTACGTCCGACGTATCGTTTGCTTATTGGGATTCCGGGAACAAGTAATGCTTTTGCAATTAGTAAGCGACTTGGCTTGGCAGATAGTTTAGTATTAAGAGCAAGACAATTGATTGATGCAGATCATGCACAATTTGAAAAGATATTAAATACATTAGAAACAGAAAAATTATTATATGAACAACGCAATGCCGAAATTGCCGAACGTGAAGCACATGTTGTACAATTAGAAACTAAATTAGAAAAAATGCGGGCGGATTTATCAGCGAAAAAGGAACGAATCCTTACCAAAGCGCAGGAAGATAGTGCGAATTTAATACGTAAAACGAGACGTGAAGCTGAAGAAATTATTCGAGATCTAAAAGAGCAGTTCAACGATCAAGGTGCGAAAAAACGTCAAGAAGTATTTGATAAAAGTAGGCAACGGCTGAAGAATAATACTCAAAATTCTTCAGTGAACCTATCAAATGAATATCCGATACCGGTAAAAATCGAACAATTAAAGGTTGGAGATATGGTATATGTAACAACCCTGGGGCAAAAGGGAACGATTATTTCGCTAGGCAGCCGTGATGTCGGGATCCAATTAGGGATGATGAAGACGATGGTTCCCATTACTTCTTGTCGCGCAGTGCAGCAAGAAAAGCAAAGCAAAAAGAAAAATGAGCAAAATTCTATTAGATTTTTAAAAGTTAATGATGTTGAAAGGCAAATTGATATTCGTGGGATGATGGTAGATGAGGGGGAAGCGGTTCTTAGCAAATATTTGGATGATGCAATTTTAGCCGGTTTAGCTCAAGTGATTGTTATTCATGGTAAGGGAACTGGTGCATTAAGAAAAGGAGTCCGTGCTTATCTAAAAGCGCATAGGAATGTGCGTGATATCAGTATTGCAGATAGCAATGAAGGTGGAGATGGTGCTACTGTTGTACAATTGATGTAACTATACAATAAAAGCTGTATTTGAGAGTATGAAACAACGTTCATATTCTATCAAATACAGCTTTTTTTAAAAATTGGTCTTCCAATTTAAAAAACGGCTTGGAGGCTTTTTTTCATTTCCTTGGAGGACTATATTTTTCGCGGAAGTTTCTGCTTCTGGTGTTGGAGTTGCTTGTAGTTCTTCTTCGTTGGGGGGAGGTGTTTCTGTGACTTCTACAGTTTTGGCAGGTGCTTCTTGCTTATTTTTTATAGGTTCAGTTTTTTCGGTTTGGTTATTGCTTAGATTGTTAATCATACTCATCACGGAAGCGATGCTTGATGGATTGATTTTTGATTTTAATTGTGAATTATTAAGTAACGGTAATAATGACATTAACAAATCAGGGGAACTAAGTAATCCGCTTAAATTTCCTAAGCCGCCTCCCAATCCTCCTAAAGCACTTAGCGCACCGCTCAGACCTGCATTGCTATCGGTTTTATTTCCCCCAAGTAGGTCACCTAGAAGTTTTTGTAATGGATTTACTGTGGATTGTTGATTCATTGATGGCATAGATAGATTCGACTGCTGTGGCGTAGTATGATTTAAAATAGAAAATAAACATAATAAGGACAATATACTGATGATCGTATCATAATTTGAAGTGGAAGACAGGTTTTCAACTAATCTAATGATACTTTGCAATGTTGTTTTATCGGTCGTAGTAGTCATAATATCCTCCCTTAAAATAAACCAGGGATATGAGGAAGATTTAAGTCATTGGTTAGTTTGTTGATAGCAGATTGATTTAAATCACGTGATTTTGTGATTGCCTGATTTAATGTGGCACATAATAAGTCTTGTAATAACAATTTATTTTCAGGGGACAAATAATTCGGATTGATTTCAATACTTACGATATCTTGTTGACCATTAACGACTACGGTCATTACATCTCCACTAGATGAAGAAATTTCTTCGTTCTGCAAATTTTGCTGTGCTTCTTGGACTTTTTTGACTAGATCCATTACATTACCTAAATTATCTAGCATTAAATTCACCTCCTAAATTTATTGTTTACTAAGACACTCTATGCAAATAAATTTTAAATGTGTGTCCCTAGAATAGCAATTTTAAAAATTTTTCATATATTAAATTGAGTAAAGAATGATAAGGAGGTATAAGGATGCGGATAAGACAAAAAAAGAATAACTTAAAAACAGAAAATAATGAAGTTATAAGGCCAGAAGTAATAGAAGTAGAAGAATTAAAAAACGATAGCAATAGTGAATTAAAAAAAAGTAATGGAGCATTTAGATTCGTAAAAAAAATGATTGCAAACCCGAATTTAGGATTTCAAATTATGGTTATCATTCTTACCTTAACATCTGATGATGAAAGACTGGAGAGGCGTATTGATGGAATGAATACTACTGTAGGCAAAATTCGTAGTATAACAGAGATGTTAAATAAAACAATGGGATCGGTAAAAATTGCAGCGGAGACGCCAAAAAAAATTAGACAATTATTTGATGAAGATTTAAAGTAACCTTTTTAGGGTGCTTTCCATATATTAAATTAGAAGGGCTGGCAATGAGAAAGTTGCCCTCAGTTAAAATGTTTAAGGAGGTTGTTATTATGGCAAGATATGGCGGATTTGGTTGTGGTGGAGCAGGCGGCGGTTTTATCTGGATCATCATTATCATTATTTTACTTTTATGCTTCTGTGGTTGTGGAAATGATGAATGCTGTAGCAGTTCTTGCTCCTGCTAATTAATGTATATGCAATAAAATCAAAAAACACGCATAAATTATGCGTGTTTTTTGATTTTATTTTTTATGAACGATTTGGAACTGGTGGTGGAACAGATGGTTTAGCTGGGGCGGGAATAGCGGGAATATCCTGAGGTGTTGTTGGGTTTGAAGGCTCATTTTCTTTATTAGTTGTTTTTTTATCGGATTTTTGGTCATCATCTTTTTTGGTAGTTTTATCTTTATCTTTTAATTTATCTTTATCTAACTTATCTTTTTCTTCTTCTTCTTTTTTCAGTTTTTCTTTATCTGTATCAAGAACAGAAGGTGTATCGTCAATAACTAAACCGTCAGGTTTTATAAATGATTTAGCTGGTGTACCTGCTAAGGCTTGCTTCATAAAAACTCGCCAAATTGTAGCTGGTGTATCTGCACCAGTAATCCCATCTAAAGTTCCATTACTATCATTACCCATCCATACTGAGGTTACTAGGTCAGGAGTGTAGCCAACAAACCAAGCGTCGACATAATCGCTTGTTGTTCCTGTTTTACCGGCAGCGTCTCTGCCGATATTTGCCCCAGTACCGGTGCCTCTAGTGATTACGCCACGTAACATATCTGTTAGAATATAGGCACTTTTTTCACTAATCACAGTTTTTTCTTGAACTGTATTTTGTTCAAGAATTTTACCGTTTCTATCAACAACTTTAATGATCGCAGTTGGTGTAGCATATACGCCATTGTTTGCGAAAACTCCATAAGCAGCAGCAAGCTCTAGAGGAGTCACTCCGCGTGTTAGGCCACCTAATGCCATAGATAAGTTGCGATCGTTTTGCGGACCATCAAGAACAAGAGTAGAAATACCCATTTCTTGCGCATAGTAAAGCGGTTTATCTGTACCAATTTGTTGCGCTATTTTTACGGTAGGAACATTTAATGAACGTTCGGCAGTAGCTCTTAATGTAACCTTTCCGTTGAACTTACCATTGTAATTTACTGGAGACCAAGTTCCGAATGTAATTGGAGAATCATCGATAACTGTAGAGGGAGATAAATTACTTTCAATAGCAGCTAAAAATACGAAAGGTTTAAATGCAGATCCAGGCTGGCGTATTGCCATTGTAGCACGATTGAATTGATCGTCACCTCTGCCGCCAACCATAGCTTTTATGTAGCCAGTGTGTGGTTCAATAGCAACTAATGCACCTTGTGGTTGAACAATTCCGTTTTCATCAGTTTGATATTTTGGCAATTGTTCAGCAATTGTTCTTTCAGCAATATGCTGCATATCTAAATCAAGTGTAGTATAAATTTTCAAACCATTCTTATAAACGGCATCTGCGCCATATTTTTCTATTAAAGCTTGAGTAACGTAATCAACAAAATATGAAGCGGAAGTAGATTTTTTTTCAGCAGTGTGTTTAGCTAACTTTATTTCAGCTGCTCTTGCTTTACGAGCTGTGGCTTCATCAATATATTCATATTTTACCATTTGATCAAGTACAGTTGATTGTCTTTCAGTAGAAGCTTTGAAATTATTCAGTGGAGAATAATAGTTTGGACTTTTTGGAATACCAGCGAGCATTGCGCATTCGGATAAGCTTAAATCTTCAACATTTTTCCCAAAATATAATTGGGATGCAGCTTGAACCCCATAGGCACCTTGTCCAAAATAAATTTGATTTAAATATAATTCTAAAATTTCTTGTTTTGTATATTGTTTTTCTAATTGCAATGCCAAGAATGCTTCTTGGATTTTTCTTTTTAATGTTTGCTCTTGAGAGAGGTAAGCATTTTTAGCTAATTGTTGTGTAATTGTGCTACCTCCTTCAGATACTCCGCGATTTGTTATATTTGACCAAACTGCGCGTAAGATACCACGAGGGTCAATACCAGAGTGCTGATAAAAACGGGCATCTTCTACAGCAATAAAAGCATCTTTTAAGTTTTTTGGAATTTTATCCAATTTTACAGGAACTCTATTTTCTACTGCATGTATATTGGTAATTAAATTACCATTAATATCATAAATTTGTGAAGACGCTGGAGGCGTTATATCAGCTGCCAAACCAGGCTTAGTATTTAATGTAGCAGTAAGAAATCCAAGTCCGACTCCTGTTATCATTACAGCTAATATAATCACTATAATTAATGCAATTTTTCGATAGGAGCTTTTATTTGACTGTTTAGTTTTTCTTGATTGCTTATTTGTATCTTTATCCATTAGTAACCTCCTTGGAAAATCCATGTATATGATATTGTAACATAAATTTGTATTTGGTAGGTATATTATTTTTTATAAATACATAGCATTAGTAAATATTAAATGATTTTTTATGTATAAAATACTAAAACAGTTTTTTGCTAATAGTGAGGTGATATGATGAGATTTATAGTGCAAGAACGAAAGAAAAAAACAAAAAAATTTATTTGGATATGTATAGGAAGTATTCTTATTTTATTTTATTTATTTTGGGTCATGGAAACGCATTTAAAACCTAGTATTTTGGCAATTGCAGAAGCTAGGGCAATAGGAATTGCGACACAATCAATAAATAAAGTTATTGAAGATAAAGTGAAAAATAAGGTAGAGTCAAAAGATTTGCTAGATGTAAAACTTGATAATCAAGGTAAAATCGTATTTATTCAACCCAATACTATGGAATTTAATAGGTTGTCCGCTGAAATTACAATAGATGTTCAAAAAACTTTACAGGACTTATCTAGAGAAAATATAGAAATTCCATTAGGACAAATTACAGGCAGTCAAATTTTAGCTAGTATAGGACCAAATATTAATGTAGCTGTTATTCCGGTAGGGGTAGTTAAGATTAAAACTATTAACAATTTTGAGCAAGCAGGAATTAATCAAACCAAACATATGATAAGTTTAGCGGCAGAAACAGAAGTAAAAATAGTTGTTCCAATGATTAGTAAAAGCTCAGTAGTAAATACACAAGTCCCTATTGCTGAATATGTTATTGTAGGAGATGTTCCAAATACATATGTACATCTTTAAAATAAAAAATTCATAAAAGATATTGACAAAAAAGAGTGAAGCGTGTAATATA
>UMED01000100.1_pt1 | contig 20401 bp, 28 predicted proteins | sample 1964661 | NCBI WGS metagenome assembly UMED01 (sample SAMEA4836011, study PRJEB28245) | human gut metagenome | biome: gut microbiome; material: fecal sample | place: Denmark | collected 2008
AGTAAAAACCGTATGCAAAGTGTTTTAGCAAAAAACACTTTATCAGCATATGAAAGTGATTGGCGGGATTTTTATCAATGGTGTAAATATCATAATGTAGATGCATTAGGTGCTACAGAAGAGACTATTGTAAATTATATTAATGATTTAGCCGATCATGCAAAATCCAATACTATATCTCGTCGATTAACTGCCATTTCTGAAAACCATAAAGCTGCCGGCTTCATTGAAAATAATCCTGTAAAATCTAATTTAGTTAAAAATGCACTACAAGCAATAAAAAGAGAAAAAGGAACTATGCAGCAAGGCAAAGCTCCTATTTTAGTTGAAGATATTATTGAATTATCCATGTTATTTAACACCGAAGATATTATTCAATGTAGAGATAAAGCATTAATTTTATTAGGGTTTTCCGGTGCTTTTCGTCGCTCAGAACTAGTAAACATTCAATATGAAGATTTGACTTTCACCAGAGAAGGTTTAATTATTTTATTAAAAAATTCCAAAGCTGATCAGCTTGGCGAAGGCGAATATTTAGCAATTCCGTATGCTTCTGATAGAAATATCTGTGCTGTCACAGCTTTGCAAAAATGGATAGAGAAAAGCCATATCCATACAGGGCCTATTTTTCGCCCTTTCACAAAAAAACGCCAGCTAAAAAACACTCATCTTTCAGATAAATCTGTAGCATTATTAGTAAAAAAATATATGGAATTACTCGGGTTTGACTCCAGGGATTTTGCGGGGCATAGCTTACGACGGGGTTTTGCAAGTAGTGCTGCCCAACATAATGTAGATGAACGGACTATTATGCAACAAACTAGACATAAATCTGAAAAAATGGTACGCCGATACATTGAGCAAGGAAATCTATTCAAAAATAATGCTTTGCGCAAAATGTTTTAAAATAGATTGCTATTGATAATTGATCCTGGTTGTATTTTTTCATTTAGATAATCCCTAGGATCAGTTGTAATTATTCTAACAATTTCATATTGCTTTTCATTTAATTTTCTTGTTACTAGAATTTTATTTGAAAATTCAATTTCGTTATATTCATTTTCTAGAAATTTCGGATCATCCTTAGAGAATAAAAACATGTCTGGAACTATTGTCCACATAACCATTACTGCTTCATCACCTTGCTGCTTTTATTTAATTGAATCATTTCTTGCAACTTATTCATTGCTTGTGATACTCCGCCAATTTCATTAATTAATCCATATTTAACTGCATCTTTTCCTCCTACTGAAGTTCCAATATCTCTTGATAATTCGCCTGTTTTATAAAGCAAATCCTTCCAACAATTACTTTTAATCTTTGAATGAGCTACAACAAAATTATTAACACGTTCTTGCATTTTTTCAAGGTAGTCAAATGAGCTTTGCGCCCCAATCACCATTCCGTTTAACCGAATAGGATGAATTGTCATAGTCGCACTTTCTACAATATAAGAATAATTAGCCGATACAGCAACTGGCACGCCTATACTATGGCCTCCTCCTAAAACAACTGAAACAGAGGGCTTGGATAAACTTGCAATCATTTCAGCAATAGCTAACCCTGCTTCTACATCTCCACCAACTGTATTTAATAAAATCATTAAGCCTTCAATATCTTTATTTTGTTCAATCGCCACTAACTGAGGCATAATATGTTCATATTTAGTCGTTTTGTTATTTGGTGATAAGATCATATGCCCTTCAATCTGACCAATGATTGTCATAACATGAATATTAGATTTTGCAATTGCAATCTCAGGTGCTCCTAATTCTTTTATATTATCTAATGGTGGATTCTTTGCAATACCTTTTGCTATATTTTTATCTGAAGCGTTTTTTTGATTATTTTTATCATGATTTTCCACTCAGTCAACTACCTCCTAACTAAAATCTATGGTGGTAGTATGTTCAATTCTATCTATAAAATACAATTAGATATAAAAAAGCGAACTATTTAAATTGTAATAGTTCGCTTTTTATTATTTTTCTAAAATAAACCTATCATGCAAGAAAGTTATTGCATTTTTTAGGTCAGATGTTGCAATTAGCGCTGAAATAGACGTATGTGAATCAACCGTTTGAAGAATTTTAATGTTATTCTTAGACAGAGATTCTACAAAGCTAGCAATAACACCTGAAGCCTCGCGCATTCCACCACCAACGATAGAAACCTTTGCACAATAACTTATTATTTCAATATTTGTCGAATACATCTCTAAAATTTCTAAAAGTTGTGAGGTTGCCCCTGAATTTATTGTAAACACAATATAATCAGGATAAATATTAATTAAATCAATACTGATTCCACCATTCCCTAATAACCTAAATAAATTCATTTGCTCACTTTGAATAATATTACTTACTTTTACCTGAGATAAACCATCTAAATAAGCAATACCTGTTACAATCCGATCATGAATATCATCATCAATAAAATCACCAATCAGAGTTCCCTCTACATCAGAAAAAGTAGATTTGATTAAAAGTGGAATATGCTTTTGCATTGCAATTTCGACAGCACGAGGATGAATCACTTTGGCACCCTGATATGCTAACTGACAAACTTCATCATAACTCACCTTATCTAAAATCTTAGTATTATCAACCAATCTTGGATCTGCAGTCATAATCCCCTCTACATCTGTATAAATTTCAATTCGCTCCGCTTGTAATGCTACCCCTAATGCCGCAGCAGTTGTATCACTGCCACCACGACCTAAAGTTGTAAAATCATTAAATTCATTTACTCCTTGAAATCCACACACCACAGGTATTTTACCTTTGTTAATCAGTTGGAAAATACGTGTTGTATCAATTCTCTGAATTCTAGCTTTAGAAAACTGTGAATCTGTTATTATTCCTGCTTGACTTCCATTTAGCATTACTGTGTTTAAACCAGCCTTTTGTAGTGTCGCTGTCATAACAGCTGCTGAAATCATTTCACCACAGCACATAATTTGATCCAGTTCACGTGCATTTACACAATCATTTACTTCTTTTAATAAATGAATCAGCGTATCTGTTGCATAATTTTCTCCACTACGTCCCATCGCCGAAACAACAACTACGGGAAAGAAGCCCTCTAGCTTCAATTTTAGCACTTTTGCCAATACAAAACTTCGGCTTTCTTCAGTTGCAACTGAAGTTCCTCCAAATTTTTGCACAACAATACGCATACCTACACACCTCAAAACATGTTATGTTTGATCATATATTCCGCAATTTGCAAAGCATTTAATGCCGCACCTTTACGAATTTGATCACCAACTACCCATAAGTTTAAACCATTTTTTATTGAATAATCTTTTCTTATACGTCCGATGAAAACTTCGTCTTGATTTGATGTATAAAGAGGCATAGGATACTCCATTTCATCTGGATTGTCTTTCACAATCACGCCTTCAAAATTTGATAAAGCTGACTTAACTTCATCTATACTAAGATCATCTTCCAATTCTAAATTAATAGATTCTGCGTGACTACGATATACTGGAACCCTAATTGTAGTAGCAGTAATTCCCATTCCATAATCATCTAAAATCTTGTGTGTTTCATCAATCATTTTCATTTCTTCTTTAGTATATCCATTATCTTTAAAGACATCAATTTGGGGAATTAAATTAAATGCGATCTGATAATGTTTCGCTAAACTTGCTCCAGGTAGAATTTTTGCCTCAACAGGACGATTTTCAGCAATAGCCTTGACTTGTTGTTCTAATTCATCAATTGCTTCTTTGCCACCACCAGACACAGCCTGATAAGTCGATACAACAACTCTTTTAATCTTCACTTTATCATAAATCGGTTTTAATGCCATTGTCATAATAATCGTCGAACAATTTGGATTCGCGATAATTCCTTTATGATTCTTTATCGCTTCTGGATTTACTTCTGGCACTACTAATGGTACTTCAGGATCCATTCGAAATGCGCTTGAATTATCAATAACTACAGCACCACTTTTCACAGCAGCTGAAGCGAAAACCGTGCTTGCTGAGCCACCTGCAAATAAAGCAATTTGTACATCCTTAAATGATTCATTTGTTGCTTCTTCTACTACATAATCTTTGCCCATAAACTTTATTACTTTTCCTGCTGAACGCTTTGAGGCTAACAATTTTAAATTGGCAAAAGGGAAATTACGTTCTTCAATTAAACTTAAAAATTCTTGCCCAACTGCACCAGTAGCACCTAAAATAGCAACATTATATTTTTTCATTTATTCTGCACTCCTAACAATCAATTAATTTAATATATTTTCTAGTCCACATACTAGTGTATCTAAACTGACAACTTTTTTGCAAGCAATGACAACACCTGGCATAAATGAATCTCGATTAATAGAGTCATGTCTAATCGTTAGAGTTTGACCTAATCCCCCGAAAATCACTTCTTGATGCGCTACATATCCAGGTAAACGAACACTGTGAATATGTATTCCATCAAAATCAGATCCACGTGCACCTTTTATTTTTTCTACTTCATCCGGATGCCCTTGTGCTCTCATGCCACGAACTTCACTAATAAGTTCAGCAGTACGTAGCGCAGTACCTGATGGTGCATCTAATTTTTGATCATGATGCAATTCTATAATTTCAACATCCGGCATGTATTTTGCGACTTCCTGTGATAACTTCATCATCAAAACAGCCCCAATTGCAAAGTTTGGCGCTATGAATGCCCCCACATTATTTTCTTTACACAGTTGCTCTATTTCTTTTTTATTTTCATCTGTCAATCCAGTAGTCCCAACGACCGGATAAACTCTATTTTTAAGTATAATTCTAATATTATTCATTACTACATTAGGATTCGTAAAATCAACAACGACATCTGCGCTGGTTTCAGTCAGCACCTCTTGCAAGTCTTTTTTTACATTAATTCCAATTTTATCAATTCCAATCAATGAACCAATATCATCACCTTTGGACATGACATCTACTGCACCTACAAGCATAAGATCACTATCATTATGTACTGCATTTAAAACAGCACGACCCATTTTCCCATATGCACCACAAACTACTACTTTTATCAACCTTATCCCTCCTAAAACTAATAATAAAAGTCAACTATATACAAAAAAAACTGATAAGACCATTCTCACCAGCTTTCTATATAAGGCAGCTCCTAGGGTTCAAGACCCTATTCTAGATGAGATAGCTCTCCACCAATATCCGGTGACAATCTAACATTTTTTCAATGTTAAACCAGAATCAACATTTTGGGAAATATTGAAACTTCGGCGACAAATCCTTTCAATCCATATCATCAAACCCCTTCTCCATGGAAATACTCTTATTTAATCGCACCTCTACTCCATCCTATGCAGGACTTCTATTTAATTTATGTACATTTTATACTAATTGTTCCAATAGTGTCAACCTAAAGTTATAAAACGATTAAATTAATTATACAAATATTCACGTTGAAAAAACATTTTTATATCATGCACATCATTTCTTGTTATTGCATATTGTACAGTAAAATCATGCTAAATCTATTTGGGAGGGTTTTATTATGAGTTTTTACTGTAGAATAAAAAACGAAGAATTAATTTGCGACCTAAAAAGGGAAGTAAACAGTGATATATTGTTATTAGGTGCTGATGGCTTTACTTATTTCGGTCGTTTACAAGCAATAGAAGATTGTCGTATGGCTGTTTTAACTCCAGCAATTACATCTGTAACTTCTGATGTAGAAATTATTACTCCAGGCGGGTGTTTAGTTACTGTCAATTTTGCTAGAATAGACTTATGGAGTATTATTGCTAAAGGTAGTGGTATTGTATGCGATCCTGTTTATAGTACTTTATCTTGTGATGATGACACACCAATTATAAGAGAAGGTCAAGACCGTGAATATGATTGTTTAGTTAGAAGTTTAAAACGCTTAATCGGAAACAATGTGGCTATTACTACCACAGGTGGATTTTTATTTGAAGGCGTACCTAGTGAAGTTTGTAGAGATCTAGCAATTCTTACTGTTGATGAAATTTTCATTCCTGGCTGTAATAAATTTATATCTGATAGAAATATTCGCTCCGTAGTGGTAAATTTAGAAGCGATTACCTCCGTTTCTGGTGGAGATACAAAATGTCATTGCTGTTGTAGATAAACGACTATGTTAAGAGGGAAAAAAGTTCTTGGTAATGTAGGCGTTGGCGTTACCTGCCCATTCTTTTGTGAGGCCAATGATGGGAATATATATATTGTAAAAACCAATAAGAAAAACATACCAGCACAAATACTAATTAGTGAATTCTTAGGAAAATTTATTGGAGAAAGATTAGAATTAATTTTTCCCCATAGCGATTTAATTGATATAAGCCAATTAAAAATGAATGAATCTTTTTTTTCTTTACAATTCGCTTCCCAATATATTCCTTATATAGAATATCTTAATCACGATCATTTAAAAAAGGCTATAAATATTAAGGAAATGGCTGGAGTAATACTATTTGATCATATCTTTCACAATCCAGACAGAATAATAAATAGAAAAAATCTTTTATTTTCGCATTTAGGTCATCGCATTTATGCAATTGATAATTCTCATCTATTTAAATGTAGCCATTGGAATAACGAAGTTTTAAAAAAACTTACCAAGCAAGTATCTGTATATCAAAATCATTTATACGGGGTACTATTAAGAAACTTCTTAACAAAAGAAGATTTTTATCCATATATAAACCGCATAAAAACGATTAGCAAAAATGAAATTTTATCTATTATCTCACAAATTCCAGATGAATGGGAAAAAGGGGACTTTGATTTAAACTATTTAATAGATTTTATTATAACAAGATTTGATAATATCGAAAAAATAGCAGAAGCTATTTTGCCAAAAACTAAAGAGGAACAACTTATATAAAATAAAAAGCTCTAGACAGCAATACTCATTTGTACTACTGTCTAGAGCTTTCCATCATTATGAAAACTCCCGTCCATCGTCCTCCGCCGGACTTCGGGACAAAATGTCCTGAACTTGTGGCCATACCCCTGGAAAAATAGCAGGACAGCGGGCGACCGTCAAAGTGCTTGTCCGTTGTTCACTCTATTTTGGGGTGTTTCTTCTCTCAAAATTGAAATGGGTGGGAAAGCCGTTTTAGAGCTTTCCCGCCTTGATTGCCCATCAGCAAAGACGTGGGGATTGTCAACGGCGGCACATAAGATGCGTCGTTCATCTTGACCGTTGCCTAGATCGACTGGCTTTGCTATCTTACTGGCTGTTCAAAGTAGTGCTTAGAATGTGATAAAACCGCTCCTTATCAACTGTTCGTGTTGCCGCTTTCAGAAGAAACATCAGTAACTTCCAATGGGCTTGTCCCGTGTATCGCCACACAGGAGCAAACGCAATTTTAGAAGCCAAAGGGTCTGCCCATGAGTTCCAGTTATAGTAAGGCTCCGGCAGTGGTTCATTTCCAAAGTCCCCGTCATCACAGCAGTCCGGCAGGGTCCAGGTAATTACAGAACAGCATGGTAATATTGTCATATTGCCAATTCCGATTAGCACAATTTCATGTGGGTTTTCCTTTATTTTTGATACAAGAGTTTATTGCAAAATCCCATAGGGCACCTCCTTGCTTAATTGTTTTTATATCGTCAAGGTGATAAATACCTTGATGACAGTCAACCCCTGTACGATGATGACCTTTATTCTTCCTGCTGTAAATTGTACTGTGATAAGAACAAAATCATTGCAAATTTTGTTTTTATGCTGGCAGTCAATACATTTACCCAGTTTTGTTGAGGGGGTGTCTTTTTGCAGTCGTAATGCGTCTATTGGGGCGGCAATCTGCCTTGCCCTGTGAATTGCCTCATCTACAAGGCTTACTATTTTATTTGTGTTTCGCTATCCATAAATTTAAATCAAATGCTACATTAGGCGTATTAGCTTTGTCATTGATACATCGACAAGCCACTTCAAAGTATTCCCTCCTAATTTTTCTTGTATAACTCACTAATCCCACAACTCCCTTTACCAAAATAATACTATCTTCAACAAAAGAAAACATATTCCTGATCTTCCATAAGAAAAAGCCGTCCAACACGTGAACAGGCTATACAGTACCACTTGTTTTTTAATTATTAGACCATCACAACCTCTACTATTTTTGTATATACTATCAAAAAGCAAGAAGGTACTAATTATGGATTGTGATCGCCTAAATGGCTTTATCATATAATTCATCCGCTTCCTTTTCATTTAATTCATCATTACTTCCTAATGATAAATCTAAATTTTTCTTATCAAAAGATAAATATATAGTTTTAATTTTTTGCTGTAATATATGCTTAATTTCATGAAATAAAGCAAACCCAAAAACATCCGCATGTTTATTTCTATCATTGATTAACAGCAACGCTTTATCAGGATTAAACCATTTAACAACTCCATTTATTCCTGAGTTTTCAAATAAGGTAATGCCACTCCGCGCTCACTAAATATTTGCTTTAATCTCGGGTAAAAAGCATCTGGAGATTTTGTAGTCATTTCTCTAATCTCAGATAGGACGCTGCGCATAAATTAGAAGTAGCATTAAATGATGGAGAAAATTATATTGACTGAAATATTCCATTTTCTAAACTAGCTGATATGTGGCTGACAGAACATACCCCTTTTATCTACGAGTCAACAGCCATACGCTATAAAACAAAGGTCCGTCAATTGTCCAAATATTTTCCTTTCAAAAAAGCAAATCAACAACTAAAAATTTATATCAACAAAAAGATAAGTCATATGAAATTACAGAACCAAAAGCTAAAAAATCCATAAGAACAATTATAGTATCCGATGAATTTAGCTAAAAAATTAAAGTCCAAAAATATTCATCCACATTCATTTCTCTATACCCATACTTTCCTACTTGCTGAAGCAGGTGTTCCACTTACTTGGTCATTCAGACGATTCCGTAACGAAAGAAATTTGTCTACATATCACCAAGAAATTGCAAAATGATGCGGCTGAAAATTTGCAAATTTAATGAATGGTTACAAATAAAAAAAATAATTACTCGTGAGGTATTATATATACCGGAATGGTTATAATAGTAGTGTAAATTTTCTCCTTTTAGTTTAATTAATTTAATAACATATCAATATTAGATTAATTAGCGGAAAACTTCAACTTTATTGATGACAGTTTGTATATATTCTCAGTTTTCAAAACAAGTAATAAATATTACGACTACAAATCGACTACACTTTAATAAGCACTCTACCAAGGAAAAATTCTTTATTAGCATAAAATAATACCCACTACTAAAAAAATAAAAAAAGCCCCAGGCACTGATACATTTCTGCACCAATGCCTGGGGCTTTAAATAGATAAGTTATTTTTATAATAATTTCTTATTTATGTCCACTGGCTACTATATTTCATAACCATATTATTCGATGTATTAAGTATTAAAAAAGAGTATTTCTGTTACATAAATTATATTTTAAATTACTCAAATTTATTAAAAATACCCTAAGTTTTCACAATATAAAGAAATTCCATTTTTAAAATCCTTCAACTTATCTTTAGATTGAGGAAACTTTTTAATTAAAAAGTTTGGACTCATTTCTTTACAAATTAATAATTCATTTATAGAAAGTTTAAATGTTTGCACCATTTGCTCGTTTATAATATCTTCTACCTTGTCATATTCAGATAGCTTATTATCACAATAAGTTGATAGTAACCTCGTAAACCAAGTTCTAATTTGCTTATACATGCGGTTATGTATATTTTTAATGGAATTTATAACAGAATTAACACCATTAGAGAAACTATCTTCCGTAAGAATTTCAAATTTTCCAGAAGCATGAGCCATTTCATTTCTTTTGTCAACTAAACCACCAACAGCTGCAATCTGTGATTTATCAAGCCCAATGATTTTAAACACCTTGGCAAATTCTTTTTCAGGCATAAGACTAAAATCAAATATAGAACCAATATTATCTAAATCAATATTCTTTTCTCTGCCTGAATAAGGACGGGCGAAAATGATTGCATCGCTGTATCGTTGGGGATTTATTTTACTTATTTTCCATATACAGCAGTAAATATATATCATATACAGTAAATGCACCCCCATATAAGCAAATTGATACTGCTCATATTTATAGTTAATTGCAATCACATTTGAAATATTTTGAATATATGCAACAACCTCTTCTTCGTCATTTGTAAATATTGGCATATATTCTAATATCTCTTGTAAATGAGGAATTTCTGAATAGTCAAATTCCTCAATCATCAGAAACACCCCAAACTTCCGCAATTCTATCTCTAATTTTCTTGCTAAAAACTTCTACCAATTGTTTAGATGGTGCAACTAGGGCATTCTCAGCCTCGATTTGTTTCAATATATTTTTTTGCTCTTTAAGTGATGGAATTGGTATTTGAAACTGTTTTACAAAATTAATATCAACTCTCTGTTGACCAGCTGTTCCAGTCATATATCTCTTTCCTTGTTCTATAAAAGCAAAGTTATTTAGATGATAATAAATCCACTCAGGGTATGCAACATTTAGATTTGCCCTAATAATTATAAATTCTGTAGAGCCAAAACCTATACCATTTTTCAGATTAGAAGCTATGCCCGCTTTACCATTCTGAAAACACGGTGTAATTTTTGCAAGTAAAATATCATCGTCTCTAAAAAATGTAAAGCCTTTTATAACTTCTCCAATAGTTTTTTCTTTATGATTGTTTAAATTTTTATCAAAAATTCTAACATCAGCCATTGGCACAAAGGAAACTATAGTGTCTGTAGGTAAATCGCGTACTTCTCGTTTACTTGGATTAAATTCGGCAATATCCTCTAAACACCTTTGTTCCATTGGTATATTTTTTAAAATCGGGATGGTTGGCTTGTAATTATTTATAATTATTTTTGCCCCATTGATAATTTGTTGATAATTTTCAAGTTCTTTTACAATTTCCAATTGTTTTTCAAGCGGTGGGATTGGTATTTGCTGTTGCAAAACCATATCTTTAGATATTGACGGTGGGTTTGACAAAGAAGCCCATTTTGAAATATTAATAGAACCAAGCAAATAAAGTAAAAATTTTGGTAATACTCTTTTACTACATACTAGGCCCATAACATTATTATCAAAAATAGCAGGTTCAGTAAGTATACGTTTTTTGTTAGTAGCAATTGCAGCTCCAATTTTGGGAAATATAACTGTTCCAGACGGTGCCAGTGACCATTTTTTTTCCTTTGCTAGTTCGATAGAAACATAATTGTTGCTTATATACATTTCAATTTCATTTCCATCTGAATTCATATCCCCTACTTTATAAAACGGAATGCTACCTTTTTGTCCTTGTAATGCAATTGGAAATGCATTACCATTAACTACGGTTGCTATATCTCCGATAGTAACAACATCATACTTTGAAGAAATAATTTTTTGTTCTCTATATCGACTACCTACTAAAATATTAGAATTTGCACGCACTTTATCAAGGGGGATGGTCTCAAACCCCACTTTCAACATATTTTCAGTTTGGTCATCATCTAATTTTCGGAATTCTTCATAGTTCACTAAATCGCTTGGACGGTCCAGCTTACGACGATGATTATCAAGAGTATATCCATCATTTTTTACATCAAAATACCAAAAACTCTTTCTCCTTTCAGAAGATTTGACCTTTTTATTGACTTTTGTAGCATAAATTATGTTGGTTTTAACTCCAGTATAAGGCAAAAATACACCTTGTGGTAGAGAAATTATACTTTGTAATTGGCAATTTTCCAATAAATATTCCCGAGTTTTAGTAAGGTCTTTTCTAAACAAGAATCCCTCTGGAACCACCAAAGCCATACGTCCATTATCAGCAGTACTTTTAATTGCTTTCATACAATGTTGTACACAAATACTATCGCCATTAGTACTGGATAGTGGATACAAATTGCCATGCTTTGTTTTTTGAGAATATGGCATATTTGCTAAAACAACATCATAGCCGTTATGATGTTCCATTCCTTTTTCATCTTTATATGTGCTATTTCCATCAACAGGGTTTGCAAGACTATCAAGCATATTGATATTGCTATGACCATCTCCAGCTAAAATCATATTCATTTTTGTTATACGAGCAGTATTTGTTATTTCGTTACCGTAAACGGTACTTTCTTTTAAAATTTTCATATTACTGTCAGTCCTCGCCATATTGTTGTAAATATGTCTGAAAGACTCAATTAAAAATCCGCCTGTACCACAGAATGGATCATATACTTTTTCGCCAATTTGAGGATTTACCAAGCGCACCATAGTTTTTACAATATGACGTGGCGTAAAATATTCCCCCAAGTCATTCTTTGATGATGCTGAAGCCTTTAAGAAATACTCAAAAGCATCACCTTTCACATCGCTATCTACATCTGTAAGCATTAAAGGGTCTAATTTATCCATTATTTCCTTTAATATACTATCATCTTGCATAGTGAGATTAGTAAAAATCTCAGTATCATACAGGTTGTTCAAGCGCTTATATACGGTTGTGTTGATATAGTCTATACGAGCAGAAGGTGTAATCTTTTTAATACTTTCCCAACTACAAGCAGAGTCGAAACTAGTTTGTATTCCGCATTCTCTCTTGTAATTTTCGCTTTCACTAATCAATTTTAAAAATAATATGTTTGCAAATTCTCCAAAACGCTCAATCCCTGCTCGTAAACCAACACCGCGCAACATATTATTTGCTTCATCAAATACGCTTATTAATTCTTTTCTGTCATATTGAACCTTTGGACTGACAGTATTAACCTCATAGCGTGTTAAATATTGAAGAGCTAAAGCCTCACGAATAAACTCGTCAACTTCTTCACCATTTAATATAGGTGTCCTGTTTGCAAAAGTATGATAGGACTTACAAAACACACCATCGGTTGCAAATACAAGTGGAGCATCTAAAACTTTAGCATAATTTATGCCTTGATCTAACGCTCTGTCAATTCTTTCACCAGGTCTTTTTGCTTCAATTACAATTAGTGGTTTATCACTTTCTTTAGAATACAATACATAATCCGGTCTTTTCCCTTTTAATAACTTTTTTCTCGTTCACTTTTAGGTTGTTCTAAATATATATTTTGATTTTTCCCCTCAAACTCCCAACCTAAATTTTTCAACGTTTGATCTATAAGTACTCTTGTACTTGGTTCAAGTGGACTTGTATTCATTTTACTTGCTCCCCATTTATAATTTGATTTAGCTCACGACTAGCATTATCAGTGAGTATATACTTGCCTTTAGGAGTATTTTTCACTAAATAATTATCATTTTTCAGCTTATTTATAATAGTATTTACTTTTACTTTGCTCAAATTAACTATTTTGCTAATCTCATCTTGTGACAGCTTTATAACATTATCATTGCCTATTTGTATCTGCCTTTTATATAAGCATTCTAAAATTTTATATTTATCATTACCGAAATAACTCATAGCCAAAATAAACATCATCCTTTCATGATTGTATAACTATGATAGTATATAAATTGTACTATCATAGTTATACGCCTGTCAATATTTAGATGCATTATCCAGCAATTAACAGTATTTGCTTTTTATAATTATTCTATTGTAATAGAAACTTAAAAAAACTAATAGTACAGTATCATCTTCTGAATCCACTGGATAAAAATAGGTTATCAAAAGTATATACTAAAACACAAAAAGCCTGCACTGAATTAACGATGCAGGCTTCAACTTTATGCTTTAACCGCAGCTTCGATTTTCGTATAAATCAATCTCTAAAGGCTTTTTATTGGAGATACCTATTAGAAGTATCTTTTGTATGTCATTTTGGAGTGGAAAATCAAACATATCGTTGCAATTTACAGTTAATATATTTGAAAAAATAATGCAATTATTATTGATTAAATAAATCGTTAGTAAGGTATGCTTTAAAAAACAACAATTAAAAGCATTTTAAATTGATTCGTAGCTGATAATGAATGAGGTATACCGGCTGGCATAACAATTGTATCGCCTTTTTTAAGTGAAAAATTTTCATCTCCTATTTGAACTTGACATGCCCCATCTAATATGTACACCATTGCATCACCACCAGAAGAATGAGTAGCTATTTCTTCATTTTTGTCAAAAGCAAATAAAGTAATACTTAAAAGTTTATTTTGTGCTAATGTACGGCTTACCACTTGTCCGGTTTGATATGCAACTAAATTTTCCATATTTAAAACATTGGAAAAATCAATATTTTTAAATTTAGATTCAGACATTTTATTCTACCCCTTATTTTGAAATTATATCTTACTAGATATTTTACTTATCAATAATGCAAAATATAATGGAGTATAAATTTGCTCCATTATATTTTTATTTATACTTGGCTATATTATTAAGTTAATTAATTGATATGGCGGCAACTGGGCAACTACTTTCAGCATTCTGAGCTGCATCTGCTATATTATCTGGTATATCTGAGCTTATAGGTACTGCTTTACCTTCGTCATCCATACTAAAAACCTCTGGACAGATACTTGGACAAATACCGCATCCAACACAAGTATCCCGATCAACATTTGCATTCAATTTAATTGCTCCTTTTTTAAAAATCCATCTAATAACAGTTATACATTCTTAAATTAATATAATTTTTAATTAGTTATGCTTCTTGCTGCAAGCAATATTCTAAATCCTTCTCTGGAGTGCTTATTGGGGTTATATCGAAGGTATCTATAAAATATTGCAATACGTTTGGACTAATAAATGCTGGCAACGTTGGTCCTAAATAAATACCTTTAACATCTAGTGATAAAAATGCTAATAAATCAGCGACAGCTTTTTGTTCGTACCATGAAAGTATTATTGACAATGGTAGACTATTAATATCAGTATCAAAAGCATCTGCTAAATTTAAAGCAATTTTAACAGCAGAATAGGCATCGTTACATTGTCCAATATCTAGTAATCTAGGTAATCTGCAATTTCGGGTGTTTTTCCGCATACCCCAATCTTAGTACAACCTTTACCACCTACAGTTTGCTCACATTGGTAACAGAACATATCGTACTTCATGCTATTCTCCTTTAAATGTAATGTAATAATTATTCTTGGTATATAACTTAATAATTATATCCTTACCCCTTAATAATTATATCTTTGCCCATTGTTTATTAAATATTCTTCTGATTGCACAATAAAAATAAATATTTTTATTGCATACTTTAGTTTTATAGTTAAATAATAAATATATGTATAATCGTATAAACACTTAGTACTAAAGGAGATTTTAAAATATGTTACCATTGGGTGCTAATTTACAGAAAATCAAAAATGGTCAGCGTACTTATGCTATAACTCCACATTTACCAGGAGGATTTGTTACGCCAGAAAGACTCGAATTATACGCTCATATTGCTAGAAAGTATTCAGGGGTTTTGAAAATAACATCCGCTCAACGTATTATGATTACAAATTTAAAAGCTGAAGATATTAATAATATTTGGAATGAGCTTGGAATTGAGCCAGCATTGGGGTTTGCCAATTGTGTGCGTAGTGTAAAAATTTGCCCAGGTATAGTTTTTTGTAAACGCGGTAAACAAGATAGTATAAAGTTGGGTTTGGAATTAGATCGGAGATATATAAAAAAAGAAATGCCCTCTCGTATGAAAATAGGGGTAGCGGGTTGTCCAAATTCGTGCGCGGAATCTGCAGTAAAAGACATTGGTATTATTGGTACGGATAAAGGCTGGGATATATATGTTGGTGGTTCAGCTGGAGCTCATCCCCGTATAGCCAATAAACTTATGACAGATTTAAATCAAGAAGATATCTTAGTTCTAGTAGAAATTATTATAAAGTATTATGCAGCTAATGCAGATATAGAACGACTTGGTCAATTTATTGATAGGATTAGCTTTGATACTTTTAAAAATGATATCACTACACTTTTTAATAACAACGGTACAATACTTGATGAGCAAAGCACTGAAAATAAAGAATATTATCCAATTCCAGGTGCCTTAACCGAAGGTACTCTAGCTAGTGGCGATAAAATAACAGCTGATTCTATTGTAGCTGATGTTGTTAGAGTTTATCCCAATACACTACCATTACTGAGATCATTGGGATTAGGTTGTTTAGGCTGTCCGTCAGCAACAAGTGAACCTATAAGTCAAGCTGCTCAAATTCATGGCTTAGATTTGGATGAATTATTAAAAAATTTAAACAATGTTCGTTGAGGTGAATTATGAGTGCTTTTTTAGCTCCTATCCATTATTGGCTTTATAATAAAATAATGCTTGTCAATGAAAGAACTGTACAAATTTTAAATTCTTTGTCTCCTAATGACAGCGAAATAGCTCTCATTGTTAGTGAGATGGCTACACAAAGTATTGGCGCATCTTTATTAGACAAAGAATTAGCTGATATAATTGATCATGATAATATTCATGCTTGGCTTCAGAAGAAAATTAACTTAGTAGAAACACGAGAAGCTTTTATTATTAACGAAATTGTTGTTATGCTAGGAGATGATGTGATATCAACCATAAAATCAGTATTCCAAAAAAGCGGGCAACATTATGGTAATATTGCCAGTTCTCAAAATACTAAATTATTAACGCCTCATAGTGTTTATAAATTAGTAAATGATTATTTTTTAAATGGTATGCCTTGCGATCAATGCGATAAAATTGTTACCCAGACACCTACTACTATTACATGGGAGAATCAAAGATGGCTACAAGAGATTAACTGGCAACGAGCCAATGCCGATGTTAAGCTTCTTGTTGATTTATATTTAATATGGATGCAATCCTTTATACAAAATCTTGATAATAGATTTTATTTAGAGTACAAACATAATGGTGATAAAAATAGCTTTACATTATTTATGCACTAAGAATAAAAAGGCGCTACTAGATACATTATGTACCTAGTAGCGCCTAAATAAATTTAAAATTTAATTTTTACACCAACCGTTTTAGTTTCATCATCTTTATAAGCCCATCCATTTAAATGATTACTATTGTCTACAGGAAAATCAACTGTATAGGCAGTACCATTTGTACCATACCCAACGCCAATTCCCCAACGCTTAGTTTTATCAACGACTTGTGGCGATATAGTAGCATCAAATGTGATTATACTAGATTGATTCAATGCAACTTTATTTTTATCGAATATAAATTGCTCATCATCGGATTTGCTGAATTGTACATCTTTTCCGTTTAACTTCACATTGAACTCTGTTTTTCCGATCGTTGCGTCGAGATCCGTTTTTTCAAGCGATTCTTTCGTAACTTCTTTTCCTGTTTCCGCATTGATATATCGTTCAATGATGGTTTCTTTCGGTACATATGCAATCCGTGTTTTGGTATCGGTTGTGATTTTTCCTTCTATATAAATAGGTTTTTCAATTTCTACAGTATGTACTTCTGTTTTTGTATCGATGCGCGGATAATATTGTGTACCTACATAGAATCCTAGAAAAACTCCAACGCATAAAATACAAAGATGAACTACTGCAGTTCTTATTTTATCACTCATGTTCTCATTTTCTCCTTTTATCATTTTTGGCCAGAGCTTTTACTATAGTAAATTTTGAATTACAACTGTAACTAAAGCACCTGCAACAAAACATACAACTGCAGTTTTCTTGATTTGTCGATTGTTGTATTTTGTAATTTCCTGTTGTGTTTTCACATCCAATTCTTTCACTTTTTCTGCAGTACCTAATAGTAAATTGATTAGTTTGTCAAACATTCTAATTCCTCCAATTTGTTTTTTATACTTTGAATTTCGGTTTGAAATAGGTTTCCACTTGCTTCCTCAAGATTGAGGAGAGCATCCCAAATTTCTAGCATTTCAAGATTGTTCATGCTACACCTCTTAAAATAAAAACCCCAATGAGAATTAATCATTGAGGTTTTTGCTATGTTATTTACTCGTAATAGATATTACAATCGTAAGGTAACTCATCAGACATATGGTCAGTATATTGCCACATCCGAACTAACTTATTTGGGAATTCTTGCTTGAAACTGTTTTCGTGATAATATTGTGCTACCCAATATGGAACGTAATCGGCAAGCTGATTAACATCAATAATGCCATTAGCAAGCCAATTATAAGAACTGTAAATCCCTACATATGTATAACCAACCTCATTCAAAGCACATACAAATGCACTACATGAAGCAGTTACATCACCACTTTGCATATCTTTATCTTCTGCATCATACCAAATACCTAGTTCTGGATTTCTCCCATTTAAATATGTTTTGATTTGTTCATCTACCCAAACTGCTTCGGCACGTGCTTCATCAATAGTAGCTGCATGCGCATAATAATAAACTCCATACTTTAATCCATATTTCACCGCATTATTAACATGCTCAACAAACATTGCATCAAGCCTGTTTCGTTCTCCTAGCTTTAAAATTACGCCTTCTACGCCTGCCGCTTTTACAGCTTCCCAATCAATATTTTCTTGCCACGCACTAATATCAATTACTTTCATGTTCATCCAATCCTTTCACTTTAAATAGTTCTAATAACATTAATATTAAAATAAACCCAATAACATCGATAAAATCTTTGCATACGTCTCAAGTCCATCAAACGATTGACCTGTAAGTGCTAAGATAATGCTGATAATTAAAAACGCCAGCCATCCTGTGATGACTAGCGTCTTTTTTTGACTTAACACTTTTTTAAATTTTCTCATGTTGCTCACCTCCCTCCGTGGGAAGTTCCTGTAACTTGTGATACAAAGATGTCACAGTTCCATTTCCACCTAAATTATGATAAGCCTCATACATATTTGACACATTTTCTCGTGCATAAATTGGGCAAAATCCTTTTTCTATGTAGTGATTATACGATTGGATGATTCGATCACGTAAAATCGCTCTCATACCAATTCGCTGTGCATTACTTTCTCGTTTCGATTTCTGAATCACTGAAACCATATATGTAAAAACAGCACCGCAAATCATCTGCAACCAATACTGCACAATGAATTCCACCATTGGAATCGCCTTCTCCCCATAAAAAATAGAGCTTTTCAGCTCTTATCGTTCTTAATATTTAATTCCAGTGATTTCTTCAAACTCTTGGGCTGTAATCCATTTATATTCAACCGCCATTCTTACACGATCAATATCCCAGCAACCTTTATCGTACCATTGTTTTACTTTTTCAAAGTTTTTACTCATTATAAATTCACTCCTGTCACCATAGCGATGTAGTCTACATCACTTTGTAATTTTTCAATTTCAGTTGGTTGTTTTTCAGTTGTTTCTTTCGCTGATAGTAGCTCTTGATATTTGGCTTCATCAAATACCCAATCGTTATCAATTAGCTTATATGCAAGCTGTTTTAACGAATCTTGCTCGTTTGGCAATTCATTTACCTCTATCCCTCCCTCAATTTTTCCTACTTTTGCGTAGCTCCCTGTGAAATAATTCTTTTCATCTAATTTTACTAACATGATATTACCTCCTTATTTTATCCCAGTGATTCTTTTAACTAAAAATGTTGTTCCCCAAGCAGTTGTAGGTACATTTGCATAAGCAAAACTCAATTTGTCTTTATTTTCTAAGTCTATTGGTTGAAGCGACATTGAAGCACCATTAGACGTCCCATAATTAGCACTACATAAATAAGTTCCTAGGTTAGTTAATAGTGCCTTTATTGGAATGGTATCAATAGTTTTCACGGTAGTTGAACCATTTGTAATTCCTTCTATAGTTATTTGTTTATAGTTTTCTATAGAATCTAATAACGATATTGTTGTTACTGCTGCTGATGTTGGAACAGCCTCACTTCCTTCCCATAGTACTTTTTCATTAGTTTGTCCTTTGATGCCAATAACTTTTGTAACTGGATTAGTAGAAAAACCAGAACGTGCATTCAATGTGGTAATATTCATTATATTTCTTGCAAGCGTTCCTCCCGTACAAGAACCCCAAGTTCCATCTGACCAATGGACATTATGCCAAAATTTATTAGTACTATTTTTGCATATAGTACATGTTACGCCAGAAAGAAAAATAAAGAATATATCATAATTTGCAACGTCATCAATCAGCGTATAATTTCCTAGCGAATTAGCATTACCTTCAAATAATACAGTTTCATTAAATCCACCAAAATAATTTATTCCCAAACCACTAAATGACTGTTCTGTGCCGTCCGTCAGCTTTACTGTTAAAGTGTTATTGGTAAGACTATAGCTAATATCTTCTATTCCTGTTCCGCGATTTAGCTCTTGCCATTTAGTTGAGTCAAATGATTCCGCCGATAAATGTGATTCAATGCATCTATACATTACATCATTATTTAATACAACTTGATTTTGTACATATGACTTATCAGATTCCCAATCTTTAATTTGTAGAGATGAATTTTTTATACCTATAACTTTTGTT
>UMED01008032.1_pt1 | contig 20033 bp, 17 predicted proteins | sample 1964661 | NCBI WGS metagenome assembly UMED01 (sample SAMEA4836011, study PRJEB28245) | human gut metagenome | biome: gut microbiome; material: fecal sample | place: Denmark | collected 2008
TGCGTGACACGCAGGCTTACAGGAATGAAATGGCGAAGTATGGCACCGGCGGTGATATTCAGCGGGGTATCCAGGCCGCGACGGCCGCGCTTCAGGGGCTGGCGGGGGGTAATTTAGCGGGTGCTCTGGCCGGAACTTCGGCTCCGGAACTGGCGCACCTGCTGAAATCAACAGAAAAAGACCCGGCAGTAAACGCCATTGCTCACGCCATTTTGGGCGGCGCAGTGGCGGCAATGCAGGGTAATAATGTTGCTGCCGGTGCAGCAGGCGCAGCAACGGGAGAGCTGGCAGCCAGAGCGATTGCCGGCATGCTGTATCCGGGCGTGAAACAGTCAGACCTCAGTGAAGAGCAGAAGCAAACGATAAGTACGCTGGCAACCGTGTCAGCAGGGCTGGCCGGAGGTCTTACCGGAAACAGCACCGCATCAGCAGCAGTGGGAGCACAAAGCGGGAAGAATGCTGTTGATAATAACTATCTGAGCAGTAAGCAGATAGATGCTTGGTCCGCTGAAATGAAGTCCTGTCAGGCGAAAGGCGGTGACTGCGGCGGTATTATCAAAAAGTACGAAGAGTTGAGTACGGCACAGCAAAAGCAACTGATCAGTGACTGTGCAGCCAGCCCGGCAACCTGCCAGCAGAAATACGGTGATGTACTGACTGACAGTCTGGCGGTGAAGCAGGCAATAGATCGTGCTCTGGGTGAAGATATCCCGATCAAAATGGTCTACGATCTGACGGCGACTTTTGCGCAGCAAATGCAGGCTGAAGGGGTTGTCGCGACCAACAAAGTCTCGGAAGCACTCCAAGAAGAATACGGTTTGGATGAAGTTCAGGCGGGAATAGTCGCGAGCGCTGCGGCGTCAGCATTTGGGGGAATTAGTAAGGTTAAAGGGAATTCCCAGCCTAAAATTGAACAAATCCTCAAGCCAGAGAAAAACTGGGAAACTGCTCGAAACAAGGCATTGGATCTTGTAGGTAATTTAGGAGCGGACTCTAAGCCAGTTATCGGACGTTTGGAAGTCAGCGCTGGTAATGGGAAAGTCATAGGGCGGCAATCCAGCGACGGAAAAGTTGGTTGGCGTGTTGATTATGATCCTGAAAAAGGCACACACATCAATATATGGGATTACTCGCAGGGTAAAGGCCCTGGAAAAGCGGTGAAGCAAGTCATACCTTTTGAAGGCAATGAAAAGTCTTTTGAAACAATATTGAAACAGCTAAACAGGTAGAGCAAATGACTTTATTTGATGAGTGTCGGGAAGCACTGAGTGCTGATTTTAATATAGTAGAGGGGCTGGCTCAGCAGGAGGCTCTGGGCATTTTAAATAAGTACCCTCTCGCGAAAGGAAGTGTTACTTGGTCAGAGATCTGGCATTCTGATTATGAGAGTTTTGATGAGCTATTGTGTGCAAACTCTGTAAAAAACGATGACATGTTTGTCTTTGCAGATGATGCAAGTATTCCAGTTTTTAGGTCAAATCTAAGATTAATCGCTGAAAATATCTATGACGTAACAGCTTTATCGCCCAAATTATTCATTTTTAATGATGAAGTGATAATACAACCTTTATTCCCAACTGATATGTTCCGTTTAGGAATCAAGAAATAGTGGGAAAGCTCGCAAATCCCGGCCATTATGCCGGGATTTTTTTGCGCGTCATCTGTCACAGCTTTACACGTTTTTCGGGCGCATCATCAGCGATGCATGCGAATGATCGCAGTCTGACGATGGTTGATTTATTCTGTTGCGCCGGGGCGACCGCCAGGCTGGTATCGGAGGCGGGTTCTGAAGAACTGCGTATTACCGTGAAGGAGATCGGTGAGTAACCCCCTGTGTCAGCATAGTTGTCGCCTCAATTTTTTAAGGAGATAACCATGCTAGTAAGCGTTAACGGAGCGCCGTATTGATGCTTACTTATTGGTGAGTACTACGTTCCATGGCAGGAGTTGAGCCTGTACATAGATTTGTGTAATTGTCTGATTTTGATATGTTCTATCCAGCATCAAATGAAGGTTAATTTATGGACAAAAAACAGTTACAGGCTCAATCAATACTCCCATGCCTCAAACGCTAACGGCATATTATTTAACAAATCCCGACGCTCACGCCAGTCAGGAATAAACCGATCCATATGCAACCGGAAGCGAGCATTATGGTGACGTTCCAGAAGATGAACCAGTTCATGCACCAGAATATACTCCAGACACTCCGGCGGCTTCTTAATTAGCTCCAGATTGAGCCAGATTCGTTTTGTTGTAGTGTTACAGGTGCCCCAAAAGGTTTTCATCTTTTTGATGCCCCAGAATGTTAGGGGAACACCGATTCGGTCTTGCCATTCAGGTAGAAGCTTAGCCACCTGCTGTTTTAGTTCATGTCGATAAAATTCACTTAACGCCAATGCCTTATTTTCATCACGGGTTCCCGGTTGAACATAAAGCTGGAGCTTATTATTTCCCGCAACTTTTACTTCGTGACGCCCGTGACGCTCAATCACAAGTAGGCGATATCTTCGGCCCCAAAGATAGTGGCACTCTCCGCTGACCATTTCCCTCTCTGATTGACGAGGCTGTCTGGCGAAATCCTGCTGCTGTTTTCTGATCCAGCGAAAGCGTGAAGCAACCGCCATACGAATCGCCGTCTCCGTCATATGTTCCGGCGCTGAAACGCGGACTTTGCCATCAGGCGGCAGCACGCTGATATGCAGATTCTTAATCGCCTTACGGTTGACCAGCAAGTGTAACGAGCCTATTTGCATGATTGGCATCAGTGATATTCCTTCTGCTGACGGGCAAGCGCTATCACCTCATCAATATCAATATTATAGCTGGCGGTCTCTTCACGTAATGCGTTGGCAATTTCCCGTTCTTTAAAACGATCGCCAATCCACTCTGCCCTTTTGGTATAGCGAATCGTCGTATCTATGCGGGTCGCCAGTACCTCGTCGTGGCCGAAGTTGTCATAGAAGGCGCGCTTTGCTTGTGTATCCATGGTGGCAGGGTAGCACGCTCCGGCGGTTTGCTCCGGGCGGATGACCTGTTTACACAAATCGCGGATACGTTCCAGATACTGCTGATAATTGAGCGCATTTTGTCGGCGAAGGGTAATCAGTTCATCCAGCAGCTGCGACATGCGTCCATAGTATTTTGGGTTAACCGGGTTTTCATCCACGATGGTTTTGCGCACGTTGTTTTCGATGGTTTCCGCCATCGCATCCTGATTATTACGGATATCATCCGGCAGGGCGACGGTCGCCGCCAAGCCTTTCTCGACAATCAGTTCAATCAGACTTAACTCTTCAAAATCCATCAGCACTTCGCTACCATCGGCGCGAACATACATATCCAGTAAATGACGCATAGCGGGTTCAAAGCGCTTCATATCCAGAAGATCGCCGCTGGTCAGCTTAATCTCATAGCGCAGTTTTTCGAATTCAGCGACTTCGGCGCGAATGCTCTCTACCTCTTCGGCAGTGTAGCCTGCTTCCGGCATTTCATTGGCGATGCTGGCATAAGCGCGTAGCAGACGGGCGACGCACTGGTAAAATGTCAGGCGCAGCGCCTCTTTTTCGTTTAACGAAGTCTGATTCTCTCCTGATTTACCGCAAAAATAGTGCTGATAGTCCTGCAGGCTGCGCGGGGTTTTGACGGGCTCACATAAGCTGCGAACCATCTCCAGCGCGCTGTCGAGATCCAGTTGCGCCTGCTCCAGCCTGTCTTTCAGCAACCCGGCCACATCGTCCCGATCGTAATCATCAAACGCGCCCGTGGTGTAATCGGTAATCGCTTTATCCAGCGAACGGAACAGATCTTTATAATCGATAATATAGCCATACTCTTTATCCTCACCGTCCAGCCGGTTCACCCGACAAATCGCCTGAAACAGCGTATGGTCGGTCATGGTTTTATCAATGTAGAGATAGGTGGCGGACGGCGCGTCAAATCCAGTCAACAGCTTGTCCACCACGATAAGCAGGCGCATTTGCCCCGGCTCTTCAATAAAACGTTGTTTCACTTCCCGCTCGAACTCGGTAATGCGTGCGGCGGCCTTCTCTTCACTTTGTTCAAAATAGTCAGCCAACATTTTACGATAGGTGGCGTGTTTAGAGAGTTTCTCCGTTAACCCTTCGCCCGTTTCTTCGCCTTTGATGCTGGCGGCATTGGGGCGATAGCTGGTCACAATCGCTACTTTTCCTGCCAGCTCGGTCTGGCTGAACATCTCGTAAACCTTGCAGGCTTGATAGATACTGCTGCATACCAGCATGGCGTTGCCGCGCCCGTCCATCAGGCGTGGACGGGTATCCATATCCAGCAAAATGTCGTTAACGATCTGCTCCAGCCGCGACTTGCTGGAGAGCAGCTTCTGCATTGATCCCCACTTTTGCTTAAGCTGGGTCCTGGCTAAATTCGACAAACCGCGAGTCTTGGCTTCAAACCAGTCATCGACCTTTTTCTCTGATGTCAGATACTGGTCAATATCGCGCGCCTCGTAGCGCAGATCCAGCACCACACCGTCGGCCACCGCTTCATCAAATTTATAGGTATGGATATAAGGGCCGAACACCTCAACCGACTTCTTCTTATCTTTCTTCATCAGCGGTGTGCCGGTAAAACCGATAAACAGGGCGTCCGGCAGAATGGCAGTCATGGCGTTATGCAGCTTGCCGGATTGTGTGCGGTGGCACTCGTCCACAAAAACAAACAGATCGCCTTTGGCGCGGAATGTTTTCGTCAGGGACTGCTGTAATTCGGTGATAAAGGCGTCGGTAGCCGCATTGTCTTCAGCTTCGCTGCGACAACCAAATTTATGCACCAGCGAGCAAATAAGCCACGGGTTAGGATGATTGAGCGTTGCGATAAGATCGTTGCCGCTGGAGGTGCGATAAATATCTTCATTCACGCCCATAAACACGCTTTCGATCTGTTCATCCAGTTCGGTGCGGTCAGTCACAATCAACACGCGGGAGTTTGGCACATTTTCACGGATCCACTTCGCCAGCCAGACCATCGTCAGGCTTTTACCCGATCCCTGTGTGTGCCAGATAATACCGCCTTCACGACGGGCAATATGTTGCTTAGCCGCCTCGACGCCGAAGAACTGATTATGGCGGCAGAGTTTTTTCACCCCGACATCAAAGGCAATGTAATTATGGACGATATCCAACAGCCTGGATTTGCTACACAGACGACTTAAATGAAAGTCGAGTTTATGTGTATAGTCGCTTGGATTATCTTCTTTCCACTCCAGATAGTATTTTTCCGGGGTTTCGATGGTGCCGTAGCGCAGGCCCTGCGTATCGTTGCCTGCCATCACTAACTGCATAGTGGTGAAGAAATCGCGGATAAAGGTTTTCTTTTGATTATCGAGATTCTGCCGGATACCTTCGCTGACGTGCACTGACGAACGCTTAAGTTCAATCACGCCCAGCGCAATGCCGTTAACGTACAGCACCAGATCCGGGCGCTTGCAGTACTCGCCTTTGACCGTCACCTCATCGGCGATGGCGAAATCATTGGCTTGTGGGTTGGCCCAGTCAATCAGCCACACGGTTTGGTTCTGCTCGCCTGCACCTTCTTTGTCTTTCACGCCGTAACGCAGCAGGCGATAGACCTCTTTATTGGCGTAATAGAGTTTTTTGCCTTCGCCCAGAGCGGCGGCGGAATCCAGTTGCCGCAACGCCCGGGTGATCAACGTATCATTAACGCCGCGCCGTTTTAGCCACGCGCTCAGTATATTAGTGTCGATGTTGCTGTTCCCGGTGTACCCGGTGCGGTGACTCAGATGGCGGTATCCTAAATCTTCAACAAAAAACTGAATCAGACGCTGCTGTGTGGCGCGTTCGCGCTGGCCCACGGTACTCAAAAGGCGCTCCTTAAACCCTCAGCAATGGAACTCCATTACGCGGTTAATGGCAAATTGCAGATTATTATTATCAAACAGCCTCAACTTACGGCTGGCCCAGCGTTTGCCCGCAGGCCACTGGTGCAGTCCTTCCTTAACGGAATCCAGCGTTGGTTGACATTCGCCACGGCTCAGCAACCAGTCTACGGTTGCCAGCAACTCCAGACCAAACGGCGATTCAAAGCCGTCAATTAACTGGCTGACCTGCTCCAGCGCAGGTAGCCACTCTCTGGCTTCGTTGTTCAGATACGCATTAACGTGTTCTTTTTTTTGATCGTTAAACCAGATCACATCCAGCGGTTGGCTGTCCGGGATGCGTTTCTCGGCTTTTAGATAGGTGCCGTCCAGCGCATTAAGCAGATGGTTCAGATTGGGCGCATAGGGGCCATAATAGTGAGCTTCAAACCGCAGTTTGAGGATATCGTCCTGTTGATGCTGCTCAATGGCGCGTTGTAACAGCCAGGCCAGTTTCTGGATTTCCAGTAGGCTGCACTCCATCCCCAATACCCAGTAGCGACGCACCAGTTCAGCGATGGCGGCTCTGGCGGGAGTGAGCTTTTTTACGCCAGTGCTTTTGGCAACGTTCTGGTATTTTTCAGTCGGTTGGTAAATCAGGATATCAACGTCCTGAAGGTCGCCAAGGGCAGATTCAATCTGCGCCCGAACGTCCGGCCAGTTCAAACCACCGTTGCCTGCGCCCAGTGGTGGAATGGCGATGGACTGCACGTTCTCTTCAATCAAAAAGCGGCGTAAGTCCTGCAAGCCATCTTCAATCCACTCCATGCGGGAATCAGCGCGCCAGTGCTGTTTGGTCGGAAAATTAACAATCCAGCGCGGTCCCATCAGTTCCCCGGTTTCGGTAATGAACATTTTGCCGGTGATCACCTGCTTTTGTTTGCAAGCGAGGGCATAGACTTTCATATTTTCGGGGAAGCGCTCTTTAAACATCAACGCGATGCCTTTCCCCATGACACCGACGGTATTAACCGTATTCACCAGAGCTTCCACCGGTGCGTCCAGTAAATTGCCTTGTGTATATGTGATCATGAGAAGTACCATCCAGCCCGTGTGTGAACGGACATTGTTAGATTACGCTGAAACAGCCATTGCTCTAATTGTAACCTGACCTCTTCGCTGTAACAAATTATCCCATCCAGCAGAGAGATCGGGCAGTGTTGCCAGATTAGCGCCTCTGCCTGATAGCGTTCAAATTTAGCCGGATCGTCTGGATCGCGGCGAAAGTCCCGTGCCTGCAAAATGGGCCAGTCGATCTGGTCCAGACTATTCAGACTGGTGTAGTAGTTGGTCCAGTTATAGTAAGTATGGCTGTCGGTAAACACGAAGGGCACGTCGTGTGCTGCCACGTTCCGCAAGTTGCTGACCAGAATAACGATCTCCTCATTGGGGCGTTGCTTAATGCCGCCGCGCCCGCTGTGGATGTTCATCAGCATTGGCGAGAAGGGGGTAAAATAAAACGGCACATAGTCATGCAGTGTCCCGCCCGTTCCGACAGGTACCGGATGCCCGGCACGCTTGCCGATCAGCTCCGGGTTGCCGATATTGATCCAGTTTTCCGCCTGCACCAGACTGTTGCCGCAGTGCAGCCCGTTATCCAGAATCCACGGGATATTGTCCCGATGGACGATACGCCAGATCAGGGCTTTTTGCGGGTTGAGGCTGGCGCTGTAGTCATAGGCCATAGGTTTCCCTTTTATATTAAGCGGGTTTTCCCGGTTAACAACTCCTGCATCATCCCCTGTTTAAGCTGACGGGTTTTGTCCAGACGCTGTTGCAGGGTCTGAATTTCCTTGTCCATATCGGAGAGGATGGTGGCGATGGCGGTTTGTTCTTCTTTTGGCGGAAATGCAAGATGTAATTTCCTGATAATAGTAAGATTCAACCCACCACGCCCCCCATCACCAGTAGATAAACTTCTCAGTTCCTCATAACGACTGTCGAGGTTATAGAACAGGAATTCTGTGGAATGATGTTTGCTGGGGAAAATCGCAGCAATAGACTGATTAGTACATAATTCAATGCGATTAATTGCTACAGTTCCTCGAGTCTTTCCTTGTCCTGCCAATCCGACTAATACAGAATTTTTAGGCACATACTTTGTACTGGAGTTAACAAGCCCTTCGTCGGTTATATAATCGGCTACAGCATACACTTGTTTTAGGTGTAATTCGCCGGAACTCATCCAAGGATGAGTTCCTCCCCAATATGCTGAAATTTTAGTACTCGGAGTTCCACCAGCACAGCAGTCAGTAAATTGTCCAATGCTTGTGACTACCCAATCTTCAGGAATCGCCCCCAACTCGCTCTTTTTATATCCCTTAGCAGAGCCATCTTTGCGCAACGCAAACTGTGGCAAACGGGTTTTACCGGTAAGTAGTTGTTGCATAGCAGCGGCTTTTATGGCCTGTTTTTTAGCAATTAAGTTTTCCAGAGCGAGAGTGAATGCATTAATATCATTTAATGTTCTGACAATTTCCGTTTGTTCAAAGGAGTTTGGTGTAATAGCAAACTTAAGATTTTTAACTTGAGAAAAATTCAGTCCTTCTCTGTTTCCTCCGGCTTGATAACTATCAATCTGGTTTTGTCCATAATTTGAATTGATTAATTCAACCAGTAAGGATGGGGAGAGTTTTTTTGCCTCTGTTCTGATGATGCAAACATGTTGGTTAACATTACCACCTATAACCCTAAAATCAGCTTTAGCGCATCGGCCGATAGATGCTCCCGTTATGTTGAGTAAAACATCATCTTGCTGAATTTCAGAACCAGAGAATGTGTTATGGGTTTCATCTGTAATATGTACGACATCGGCGAGATCTAATCTTCCCCAATCAACATTTTGGCTACGGACAAAAGGGCGTCCGCTATCAATATAAACAGATGCTCCACCAGTTGGTGTTTTTCCACTACCAACTTTGGTTGTACAGTCATCAATAGAGATTACTACCCAATCCTCAGGAATCACCCCCACCTCAGTCAGCTTATACCCCGCAGGCACATCTTTCCCCGCCGTACCCGACCGTTGCTCATTCACCATTAAATCCACCATCACCACTCCAGCCCCATCGCCCGCAAATGCCCCGCCACTTTCTCGCTCAACGCCTCAACGGCGGCTTCAAGTGCTGGCAACGGTTCAGCATAACGCTCTTCCAGCTCCTTTACGCGCGACGCCAGTTGCTGGGTAATACGCTCTATCTCCGCTTTGATCCCTGCCTGCAACGTTGCCAGCCACTTATCCTGCACTACCAGCGTTTTAATCGCTGCTTCATCCAGCGTGGGATAATGTTTAAATACCGCTCGATCCAACGCTTCCTGTGCGGCTTTCAGCGCTTTTTTCGCACTGGCCTCGGCCTTAATCAGCGCCAGACAGCGGTTCAGCACTGCCAGCTCATCCGGGTCGGCAGGGGTTTTCTTCAACTGTGCCAGACGGGCATTCACCAGCTTTTGCGTCACCTTATCTTTATCGTTTTTCGCCTCAGCCAGCAGATCCTCTTCCCCTGCCTGCTCCTCGATGAATTCCACTAGCTGACGACTGGCTTCTTCACTGCGCTCCTGCGCGCGGTTCAGCGCATCCAGCTGTTCCGGGAAACAGCGAATTTCCACCAGCGAACGGGGCAGCACATCGGCCTTGTAGCGCCGTTTGGTAAACTCGAAATCGTGCGTTTCTTTCCAGATGTTTTTGCCATCTTTGCCTTTCACCGGCTGAAGCTCGCGGATTTGCGCGGCGGCTTGCCAGCCATCCTGCATAATCGCATACACATCGTCTTGCATGACATCAGTCCAGTAATCCATCAGGATCTGGTACACGCAGTATTTGTTCAGCAACTCACTGTTGGCGTACTGCGCCAATAGCATTTCGCTGATATCGTGGATTAGCGCTTTGGGTTTATCACCTTTGCGAATCTCTTCCAGACTTGCCTCTTTCACCCACGCTTTAAACGGTAGCAGGCTGCGGGTGGCAAAATCCTTAAACTCCTGATGCGCCAGAATGGTCGGTTTCACCTGTTGCGCGTTCACCTGCGCCCGACAGTAACCGGGACGGTCGTCAGCAAACAGCACGTTGCGCAGGGCAGGGAATACCCGCCAGTAATCTTGCAAAGCATCCACATCGCGTGCCGGAATACCGCCCTGTAAGTGCGCGGTCAGATCGTGTAAATCTTCCGGCTCGCCGCTCTCGATATAGCGAGGAATATTCAGGTTGTAATCATTTCCGGCGATCTCGCTGGAGGGCACCATCCGGCTGTAGCCAGGTACCGTTCGCTGATGGTTGAACACGTCCACAATGCGGTGAATATCTCGGCTACGCAGGCGGTTCTTGTTGCCATCTTTGATAAAGCCCCGGCTGGCGTCGATCATAAAAATGCCTTTGCGGCTGTGGGCGTGCTCTTTATCAATCACAATGATGCACGCCGGGATGCCGGTGCCGTAAAACAGGTTGGCTGGCAAACCAATAACGCCTTTGATATAGCCCTGCTTGATTAGGTTTTCACGGATATTCGCTTCGGCGTTACCGCGAAACAGTACGCCGTGGGGCAGGATCACCGCGCCTTTGCCGGTACTTTTCAGGCTTTTAATGATATGCAACAAAAAAGCATAATCGCCGTTTTTTTCCGGCGGAATACCCCAGCCGAAGCGTTCAAACGGATCTTTTTTCGGCGTCAGCCCGTTGGTCCAGTTTTTATTGGAAAAAGGCGGGTTCGCCACGGCAAAATCGAAGGCTTTCAGTTTGCCGTTCGCCTCTTTCCACTGCGGATCGCTCAGCGTATTGCCCTGCCAGATTTTCGCGGTGGCATTGTTATGCAGAATCATGTTCATCCGCGCCAGCGCACTGGTAGCGTTATCCATCTCCTGGCCGAAAATCGACAGTCCGCGCCGGGCTTCATCATTCACTTTCAACAGCAGCGAACCAGAGCCACAGGTTGGGTCATAAACCGTTGCATCTTGCGGAGTATCGGGAGTAATACCAATCACCTTCGCCAGAATACGTGACACCTCCGCTGGAGTGTAAAACTGTCCTTTACTCTTACCGGATTCGGTTGCGAAGTGACGCATCAGATATTCATAGGCATCGCCCAGCAGATCGTCGCCTTCGGCCCGGTTGCTGGAGAGATTTAACCCTTCAAAGATACCGACAAGCTTGCTCAGGCGGTCAATCATTTCCTTGCCTTTGCCGAGCTTATCTTCGTCGTTAAAGTCGGCTTCGTCGATGACGCCCTTCAGGCCGTTCTCTTCCGCCAGCTTGTGGATGATTTTGTTGATTTTGTCGCCGATCTCTTTGTCATTTTTCAGTGCAACCATATCGTCAAAGCTGGCTCCTTTGGGTATCACGATCATCCCGTAAGGATCGCCTTTATACTTATCGGAAACGTACTTCATAAACAGCAGGGTCAGTACATAGTCTTTGTACTGGCTGGCGTCCATCCCGCCACGCAGTTCGTCGCAGCTTGCCCACAGGGAAGAATAGAGTTCGGTTTTTTTGATAGCCATTAAATATCTCGTTTTGCGCGATAATGTGCCGTAAGTCGGTTACAGCAGATCGGTATTCAGACCGGCGGCCTTTAACCGACGGGTTAAGTTACGCATTTTGCTGAATTCGGTACCGAGGCTCTGGCTCAGACCAGTGCCTTCGCAAAAGGCTTTTGCCGTAATGTGTTCCAGTTTGTCGGCATATTTAATCATTTGCAGGTGCAGCTCGACGGTGTACTGGTTACGAGGCGCACTGGAAAGTGCCTGCCGGATATGGCGATAAATCTCGTCTTCATTCATATTCATGGCAACCACTGGTATAATAGATAAGTTAGCTAAATTAGCTAAATGTGGTATCAGGTTCAAGAACTACAGTGGGAGTCGGATTTGACTGCGCGATTTATGCACGTAAATGCCTTGTGGCGGATTAATGGCCGCAGTATCTTCTCCTTCCGCGCCTGCAAAATCAGGCGTCGGGATTAGCTTCCTGAAAACCGTTACAGGAGACTTCTCTATGACTACAATCCTTGTCCCTGACTGCGATTTACTCGATCTATTGTTCGTTTCCTTATAATGTCACTATGGATTTCACCGCCTTGGTCGACAACTGCGCCCACTTCGTCGAATCCCTGATAGAAACCGAGGATCCCGCGCTGTGGCTTACCCTCTGCGGGCGACATTGTACTGCTGCAACCCACGCCGACCTCATCCCGCCGCATTTTACCGAAAGCCTGACCATTGATACTCTCCCCGCCATGCCAGAGCAGGTTATTTCCGAACCTGATTTCTTGTGCGAATATTGCCTCGTGCGGGCTGTGCATCGTTGCCGCTCTTTGATAAGGGGCGTAGCGTTATTAGTTTGGGCCATGCGCTTGCGCTACAACTCTTCAAATAGCTATATATAAACAATATATAGTCATAAACCGTCTACTTCCGTCTCAATTATACTCAAATTAAGGCATGTGGCATCTTTGTGACACATTTGTTTTTTTGATACAGGTTAGATTGACCTGCTCTCCGTTGATTAACTCACATTTTTGTTAACCATGTCTACTTCTGGCACGACACTGATGCGTTAACTGAGCGAAAGGTCCGCTATGAGCGAGGAGCGGAAGTTTGCAGTTGCTCTCAAAGTCGATGGTGAAGTTATTAACCTTATCGCGTACTAATCAACGTGGAACTGGTCAGATATTTTCAATTTATTACCAGAAAAAACAGACATACAAACCAACTAAATAATAAAAACAGAATAAAATAAGAATAAAATAAGCTATATGCACAAGTATGTAGTAAGTACTGTCACGGGCCTTATGTTATCATCAGTGTATAATCCGAAGAGATGACTGACTCGCAATGATTTATCACTATACTGATTTGAATGCGGCAATATCCATAGCAAAGAGTGCTGAGGTCTGGCTGACCGATTATCATTTTCTAAATGATAAAGAAGAGTTTTTAACGGGACATTTTAACGGGATATGAAGTGCTTTTAGAGGCAATTGATGGGGGTCAGGACTTAGAAGATGAATATCCTCAAGGGTTTATAGAGGAGGTTATGAGCTCGCTTACGTTTATTCGCCATGATAATTTTCAGTGCTTAGAACGTAATAATATTTTTGTTGCCTCATTCAGTAATGTACCCGACCTTCTCGGCCAGTGGCGAAACTACGGGAAGTATTGTATTGAGCTGGATTCTGAATTTTTTAAAAACAAAGAGGTTGATGTTTTAGAATGCCACTATCTTTATGATGATGCTCTGGAATATGCAAATACGCTGGTCGAAACTCACATATTACTAGGTTTGCTGGAAATCTGGCATAAAAACAAAGCATTCCTAACAATTGAGTTGAGTTCACTCATTGATATCTATGCACTTTCATTTAATCTATGGTCACCCCCGTTTTTGCAACACTGATTTTTGATTAATGGTGGGCTTGCTTAAATCTATCCGGCGTCTCTGTGGGCAAGGAGGCCCGCGCCTCGATGAGTTCCGCACCTGATAATCCTAAAAAGGCCCTCGGCTTCAGTGAGCCATTTTCTCTGTTAGGTTTTTAATCAGGTCGATTTGCCGTTCATGTCATCAATAATCAGTCTTCGCAAAACCAGACAGGTAACTTGTATCTTATTGTTTAAAATAAGCTAATTGAGTTTTGTCAGTATATATCAAGCCTGATATTCTTTTTGCAGAACAGTGATTGCCCAGGCTATTCGGGCCAGTTTATTTGCCAGAGCGCAGGCGACAATATTCGAATGCTTGTTGTCGAGTTGTTTTCGAACCCATTCAGCGAGTCTGCCCTGTTGATGCTCCAGCCGCATCATGAACGAGCGGGCGCACTGAACAAGTAACCGACGCAAATTTTTGTCGCCTCGTTTGCTGATCCCCAGCAGCGTTGATTTACCACCGGTACTATATTGTCGGGGAACAAGTCCTGTGGATGCTGCAAAATCCCTGCTGCATGAAAATTGTTTACCATCACCAAGCTGGGATGAGAGCAGGCTGGCCGTAATCAGCCCAACACCGGGTATTGTCATAATGCGTTGCGCAGTAGCGTCAGCTTTGATTGACTGGTTTAACTCTGATTCCAGTTCTGTTATTTGCTCAATAAGATAAAGATAGTGAGCATGTAATTTCATCAGCAAGCGACTCAGATATTCAGGTATTTCGTGTTCAGCCAACACCAGAGACAACCGTTTTATTACGGCATCCCCTGTCGGCAGGCTGATTCCAAATTCCAGCAGGAAACCGTGGATCTGGTTGGTTGTTTTCACCTTATCCCTGATGAGCGATTCTCTGACCCGGTGTAATGCCCTCATTGCCTGTTGGGTTTCTGTTCTGGGCTGGACAAAACGCATTGATGGTCGTGAAGCCGCTTCGCATATGGCTTCTGCATCAATAAAATCATTCTTATTGCTTTTGACAAATGGACGCACGAATTGCGGAGAGATAAGTTTTACGTCATGACCGATGTCGCTGATACGCCGGGCCATAAAATGCGCACCAGCACAGGCTTCCATAACAACTACTGAGGATGGACATGTTACCAGAAACTGCATCAGCTTCGTACGCGTAAACTTCTTACGCAAAAGCGCATTGCCAGATTTATCCTGACAATGAATATGAAAAAAATGTTTACCGAGATCGATACCAATAAGCGCAACGTTTTGCATGATGGTGCCCTCTAAAATAATCCACCCTGTCAGCGTACCGCTCACAGGGTGGGGGTCACCATCTCATTATCTATGCACTTTCATTTAAACATCAGGCCTTCGATGATGAAAGTGAAGTCAGGTTTGTTTTGAGTTGTCCACCTGATGATGAGCGGATCTCATTTAGAGCAAGAGGTGATATTTTAATTCCATATATCCGTGTGTCATTTGAGCCTCATTTGCTCAAATCCATTAAAATAGGACCACTTAACAATCAGGACTTAGCCAGTGATTCTCTCTGTATGTTTGCTGAAAGAATATCTAGGAAGGTTCAGGATGAAATGAACTTTCATGAATATCAACTGATCGTTGATACTTCGGATATACCCTATTGAGATATTTGAACGTCAGGCAAAGTTCCAAGGCTGATTCCGCTGAGTGAATTGAAATCCGCACCTTAATACCCTAATTGGTTGCGTCCGTTCTTGGCACTAAGTAGCCGAACTGACTGAACTGAATTTTCACTGTGAGCGAAGAGCGAAAGTTCAAAATTTTTCATAACGACTAATATGAACAACACTAATTATCGAACTTACTGGTACGGAACATTTCCATAACCTTATAAAAAGTGGGAGGTTCAGTATGATTCAATATTTGAAAAACTTCTTGTTTACGCTGAGAAAATTTTAAGCTCGACTAGGTTACCTAGATTACAATCGATCAACATTCAGAAGTACATCTATTTTTTTAGGCTTACTTAGAGATCTATATCTAAACCACCCGCTATGTAGGTGGTTTATTTACCTAATTCGGACTTGCTTGAATAGCAGGCTCTATAGCTGCTTGGAATTCCGGGCATCACTTTTTAATCGATAAAAGGGTATTGAGCAATCCTAGAAGTTCTTTACGATAATGCGGCGGTGCCAAATCACCTTCGCCTCTAGTGGTGAGAATTAATAATGAATCATCGACATCTTTTGATTTTTATTCTTTTTCAATCTAATATAAAAAATTAACTCAAGGCAGAGAGAGGCATGCGCAAGTGCAGAGTGATTGGTAAGTTCAGGTAATTCATGTGCATATTCAGCAGTTGTCTCGCGATTAGAGATGCGTGGAGTGTTAGCAATCTTATCACAAAATCGATTCTTATCAATTATTGATATTAATTTTTCTAGTTGAGGTGGCAACAATTGTGCCAGATCATCGTATCGTTTAGTAAGGTGCACATTTTCAACTAACACTAGAAAGATTCCTGTTCTTCCAATTGAGATTTTAGTTTTTTAAGCGAAATAAAAGGTAAATAGCAACTGCGAGTGATATCAGGTATACAGCACTTGAACTATCTAATCTCCATTTTCAGGGGCCAAAGCTAAAATATAAGTCTAGCGATTTTAAAGCTAGTGCAAACACCAAATAATTGCTTAGTAAGAACACAAACACAATAATTACCCAATTCAACTACGCTAGGTAAAACCTTAAACGTAGTCGGGTGTTTGACGTAATAAGGGCTCGTACAGCAGCAATAACGACAAATATGGTAAGTAGACTTGATGTATTAATTTGGGGTGGCGGCGTTGTAATTTTATTTGTAATCATATTTGATGTGTATCGGAATGGCTTTACATGATAAGACTCTGCGTATCAGAATATTATGCACGTTTAATAATGCCTTCAATATGGCTCATTTTCTCGAAAAATGGCATTAAATAAATACTACTTGCCCACATATATCCTTTCAGTCGGCTTTTCCTGACTAACGTTTTGGGTGCCTTATTGAAACTACGCTCATTATAAAAGTAGTACTGCAGCTGTAGTTTATTAAAATGGGGGGCTAACCAAATTACTGAAGTCTAAGATCCGCTTCTGACTCGGAGCGGACGTGTTAACTAAGCTGAAGGTTCAATGTGAGTGAGGAGCGGATGTCAAAGCCGCACAATCAAATGTATTGCACAATGAAAGAATTGCCCCGTTACTTTATTCGTACCCCTTATAATGGGGTGTTAGCCAGCCAGACCCGGCATGATTACTGCCCCCAGTCGTTCATGATCCGGGGGGATGTCACCGGGTCTGGTGGGGCGCTGGTAACCGCTGATAGGGGCCAGGTCAGACATCATGTCGGGACCGTCTGTAACGTGGATGCCGGTACCTGCTGCCCAAGGTTATCTGGTTAACCCGTATAAACAGGGAGACACAATGACCGAATCCAGCGATTACGAATCAATCCAGGTCTTTATTGGCGTTGATGTAGGTAAAGACACCCATCACGCCGTTGCCGTTAATCGTTCAGGTAAACGTTTGTTCGACAGAGCATTACCCAACGACGAAAACAAACTCAGAGCGCTGATATCTGACCTGAAACAGCATGGACAGATACTGCTGGTCGTTGACCAGTCTGCTACCATCGGAGCGTTACCCGTCGCCATTGCCCGCTCTGAAGGCGTCCTTGTCGGATACCTTCCCGGACTGGCAGTGCGACGCATCGCCGACTTGCACGCCGGTGAAGCTAAAAACGATGCCCGCGATGCGGCTGCCATCGCCGAAGCGGCCCGAACTCTAGCTCATGCATTACGCACGCTGAAGGTGGCTGACGAGCAAATCGCAGAACTCTCCATGCTCTGTGGCTTCGATGATGATCTTGCCGCACAGACAATGCAGGCCAGCAATCGTATCCGCGGTTTGTTGAACCAGATACATCCGGCTCTGGAGCGCGTTCTCGGCCCGTGTCTGGATCATCCGGCAGTACTTGAACTTCTCCAGAGATATCCCTCACCAGAAAAACTGGCTTCGCTGAGTGAGAAGAAGCTGGCAGCCCAACTCAGTAAACTCGCGCCCCGTCTGGGAAAGAGTCTCGCTGCTGACATAACCCGAGCCCTGACTGAGCAAACCGTCGTCGTTCCCGGCACAAATGCTGCTATCGTCGTTCTCCCGCGTCTGGCACTCCAGCTCATCACACTGCGTAAGCAAAGAGACGAGGTGGCTCTTGAGGTAGAACAGAGGGTGCTTGTTCACCCTCTTTACCCGGTCCTGACCAGCATGCCCGGAGTCGGTGTCAGGGCCGCAGCCAGGCTCCTCACAGAGGTTGCCTGTCGGGCCTTCGCCTCTGCAGCACATCTTGCTGCTTATGCTGGCCTTGCACCGATAACCCGGCGTTCCGGCTCGTCAATTCGTGGCGAACACCTGTCAAGACGGGGCAATAAAACCCTCAAGGGGGCGTTGTTCCTGTCAGCCTTCGCTGCGCTCAGGGAGCCGATCTCTAAAGCTTACTACACACGCAAAATAAACCAAGGGAAACGACACAACTAGACTCTTATCGCTCTCGCAAGACGGCGCTGTGACGTTTTGTTCGCCATGATGCGTGACGGGACTTTTTATACCCCGTAGGCATCATAAACATGCTTGACAATTTAATAGGGGCCCCCCCAATAATCGTTTACTTACCCCCAATCATTTGTTCCAAACTTTCCACTAAAGCATCTATAGAATTACGTTTATGTTGGCTTAGGGCATTCTCGGGGTTCTTCTTTATACAATTTGCAACTGTATATTTCACTTTTGCTTCTACGTTATTGTTCCATTGCTTACCTTGAGCTAAGAATGCTTTTCTCACTCTATCACTCCATTTATCATTTCCTCTAAATTCTTTGCAATCTAAATTTACTCCATATTCTTCCTTGATTTTCTCTTTGTACGAAGCTGGATCTAAACAGTCTTCGAACTCGGAGTTTCTTGAACCATTGCAATTAACAAAAGTGTTTGACTTGATATTAAGAAGATTTTCTTGTTCAGCTGCGGCATAAGCATTTCTCCCTGCATCATCGTTATCTAAAAACGTATGATAGACACACAGAGAGTTTTTTAAAAGGCTAAGCTTATATGTTAGATTGCCGGCTCCACCTATAGGCTCGACTATCAACATATGACTTTCAATCATTTGCCTGAGTTTATTACTTAAAATTTTAAACAATGCTGTAAGCGCAATCACATCATCTTCGCCTTCAACAACCAGAACAAAATTAGCATTAGTCAGATTATCAGATGCTTTTATACCAAGTAGATCACGGATTTGCTTAATACTTTTTGCAGGTGTAGCAGCACCTTTATCTATTATTATGTTTGATTTAATATCTTGTCTATCCACAAATAAAGGATTGTGTGTAGACAAGATTACTTGATTCTCTTCTCCTAATGATTTTATTACTTTTAGAAGCTGGTGGATGGCTGCTGGATGGAGATGTGATTCGGGTTCTTCAATAGCAATAATTGAAGCTCCGTCTGTTCTCACACGATCCTTTAATAAGCCAAGTGCAGCTAAACTTTTTACCCCATCACCTTTAAATGCTAAACTTGTTGGGGTTCCATCATCAACAATGATCTCAAAATCTCGGCGTAATGAATTTCGTCTGGTATCGTCAGGAATCTCTATACTTACAGAGTTTATTCCAGGCAAAAATTGTTCCAAAGGTTCTTTGATACGTTCACTCAATGAATCAAGAATTGGTTGCTGCAAATCTTTTATTGTTTTAAGAGCCGTCAAATACGTTTCATCATCCTCCAGTACTCTTAATCTTTGAGATAACATTCTACCCACAACATCTATAGCTTCTTGATCAGTACGAACGGCGGGTATATAGTTAAATATTATTTTATTAGCAATAAAATTAGCTATCTGTCCTGATTTGGAATTTAGAGTTTTAGAACCTTTGCCTTTCTTCGATACTTCAATGCTTGGAATACTATCCTTACCAATCTTAATAACTATAGGAAGAGTGCCGTTTACATTTGACTTGATTTCGTTCTTAAACTCAGTTACCTCATCATCATTTAACAGAAACTCTAACCTAATAATTGTTTGAGTTCCGGATTTTCTAGATTGTAAGTTAATAGGGAAGTCACGTTCCCAATAAAAGGTTTTCTCATCTCTGCGAGATATACTCCTTACACCAAGTTTTCCATAGCGATATTCTAAGGCATGGCGTTGCAGAGAACTCATTGCAACATCAAGTGCTCTTAATAAATTAGACTTGCCTTCATTATTTCTACCAATTAATATAGTAGTGTCAGATATTGATACTTTATGCGCTTTCGTTATACTTCTAAAATTTGTTACTGAAAAATTTACTAATTCCACTATATTACTCCGTGCCTAGCTGTAAAGCTGATACAGCAAGGGGTTTCGTTAATTAGAAGCAGAAGCCCTTTGATCATTTTCAGCTCTATCTTTCCTATATTTAGGGTTCTTTGCATAATTATTATATGCAAACTATTACATAACTTAAAGTAATCGCAACTGTCAATGATAATATTATAATACAACAAGTTTTAGTGGGTTCGATCATCCCTAGTCATAAAGTCACTTTTGTAAACATTCTAACAATTTGACAAACTTCCACTTCTGGCACAGAGCGGACAGCCAGATTAGGTTTAGTACTGTACTAGATACAAATCAGCTGCATATACCTGCATCCTAAATAATTTCAGACAGATATTATCTCCGTGAATCCCC
>UMED01030016.1_pt1 | contig 19867 bp, 30 predicted proteins | sample 1964661 | NCBI WGS metagenome assembly UMED01 (sample SAMEA4836011, study PRJEB28245) | human gut metagenome | biome: gut microbiome; material: fecal sample | place: Denmark | collected 2008
AGCCTTTGTTACCTATATCCGTGCTATTTTGCTCCGTGATATGGGTGCATCTATTTCTCCTTTTGCAGCATTTCTTCTCCTGCAGGGGATTGAAACCCTGTCCCTTCGCCTGGAGCGTCATGCTGAAAATACCAGAAAAGTAGTTTCGTTCCTCAAACAGCACCCAATGGTGGAAAAAGTAAATCACCCATCCTTGCCAGAACATCCGGATCATGAACTGTATCAGAAATATTTTCCAAATGGCGGTGCGTCGATCTTTACCTTTGAAATCAAAGGCGGGGTCGCACAGGCGCATCAGTTTATTGATCATTTGAAAATCTTTTCACTTCTTGCCAATGTGGCAGATGTAAAAAGCCTGGTGATTCATCCTGCTACAACAACTCACAGCCAGTTAAGCAAAGAAGAACTGGAAGACCAGGAAATCAAAGAGAATACTATCCGTCTCTCTATCGGTACAGAGCATATTGATGATATCATAGAAGATTTGGAGCAGGGATTTCGGGCAATAGGAGGTTGAACATATGTCAGTAATTTATACATCTGTGGATCAGTTGATAGGAAATACACCACTTCTGGAATTGACACATATCGAAAAAGAATATAACTTAAAGGCAAAAGTCATAGCAAAACTGGAATACCTAAATCCTTCCGGTTCTGTGAAAGACCGGGTGGCAAAGGCAATGATAGAGGAGGCAGAAAAAGCGGGAAAATTAAAACCAGGTTCTGTAATCATTGAGCCAACATCCGGAAATACCGGCATTGGACTGGCTTCTGTGGCAGCAGCAAAGGGATATCAAATGATGGTTGTAATGCCGGAAACCATGTCTGTGGAGCGAAGGCAGCTTATGAAAGCTTATGGAGCCCAGGTGGTTCTTACAGAAGGAAGCAAGGGCATGAAAGGAGCTATCGCAAAAGCCAGAGAGCTTGCAGAAACTATCCCGGACAGCTTCCTTCCGGGACAGTTTGAAAATCCGGCTAATCCCCAAACTCACAGAGAGCATACAGGTCCTGAAATCTATGAGGATACCAGGGGATGTGTGGATATTTTTGTGGCAGGTGTAGGTACCGGCGGCACGATTACCGGTGTTGGGGAATATCTAAAATCTAAGAATCCCCAAATTCAGATAATCGCCGTAGAACCGATAGCTTCTCCAGTATTATCGTCAGGAACAGCAGGTCCTCATAAAATCCAGGGAATCGGAGCTGGCTTTGTCCCGGATATATTAAATACTAAAATCTATGATGATATTATACCTGTCTCTGACCAGGATGCCTTCGCAATGGGAAAGAAGATTGGAGAAAAAGAAGGAATTCTCGTGGGAATCTCTTCAGGAGCCGCAGCCTTTGCTGCAATAGAATTGGCAAGGCTTCCCGAAAATGAAGGAAAAAATATTGTAGTTCTTTTGCCGGACACCGGAGACCGATATTTATCTACCCCTTTATTCGCTAATTAGGAAATGGAAGCCTTCCTTGCTATCTACGCCTAAGTTATTGTATAATGACAAACAAAGGAGGCTTTCGAGTATGATGATTTCAACAAGAGGCAGATATGCACTCCGGGTGTTGGCAGATATTGCAGAACATACCGACAAAAAATATGTACCAATGAAAGAGGTTGCCCAAAGACAGGGGATTTCTCTTAAATATCTGGAAAGAATCCTTCCTGTATTAACTCAGCATGGCTATATCGAAGGTGTACAGGGAAAAGGAGGAGGATACCGCCTGATCAAAGAGCCAAAAGAGTGCAGGCTTGGGGATATTTTAAGGCTGACAGAGGGAGATCTGGCACCGGTTGCCTGCCTTGGAAAAGACGCAGAACCCTGTGAACGGGCAGCCCAGTGCCGTACCTATCCGGTGTGGGTAGAATTTTACCAATTAGTGAATGAGTATTTTGACGGAAAAACACTTGCAGATCTTATTCACACAGAAAAATAGCCTTGATTCCTTATGAAGATACTGGTCAGTTTCAGATACACTGAAAAAAGCAGGTGCAGCAAAGAAGACTGAGGGTGGCCGCCCATCCGCTTTGTCATTGGAGAAAACAAAAAGAATAGGTAATCAATCAGGAGGATAATTTTGCTTTGTTGATTTAGTAGAGTGAAAAAATTGACAAAGAAATCAGATTGTGATATAAAATAAAAAGCATGGCTGGATGTCATGCTTTTTTTATAACAGGAGAGAAATTTATGGAAAAGTTGAAAATGAGACAAATCCTGTCTCTGACATTTACTTTATTTGCTATCTTTTTTGGAGCAGGCAACATGATTTTTCCTCCGGCAATGGGACAGGTTGCCGGAGAGCATTATTTGCAGGCACTTGCCGGATTTATTCTGACGGATGCAGGGATTGCTTTGCTGGGAATTATTGCTGTAGTGCTGGTTGGAAATAAAATCATGGATCTTGGAGACCTGGTAAGCAGAAGGTTTTCGCTGTGTTTGTCCATTACAGTGTACTTGCTCATTGGACCGCTTTTTGCATTGCCAAGAACAGGAAGCGTATCTTATGAGCTGGCTGTCCGATCCTATGTACCACAGGAGTATGAATGGTTGGCATCTCTTTTGGTGACAGCCGTGTTTTTCGCTCTGACATATTATCTCAGCGGGAACCCAGGCAAGGTAGTAGATATTATCGGGAAATATATGACACCGATTCTTATTGTGAGTATTGTACTGCTGTATCTTGCATGTCTGTTTTTGGATAAATCCCAGCATGCATTGCAATATGGTGCGATTGGGCAGGCCCAGGGCGAATATCGGGAGATTGCCTTCTTTAAGGGCATGATTGAAGGCTACAATGCTCTGGATGGTCCGGCAGGTCCGGTGTTTGCCATTATTATCATTCATGCAATCACTGGGTTTCAAGTGAAAGAGAGAAAAAATGTGGTGAAATATACCGTGATTTCCGGGATTGGGGCAGTATTGATTCTAAGTATTATTTACTATATGCTTACCTATATCGGAGCCACCACGCATACCATCTTTGAAAATGGCGGAGCACTTCTTCATGGAGTAGCCAGTGACCTTTTGGGACCTGTTGGAGGGCTAGTGTTGGGGGCATCTGTCTTCCTGGCCTGTATGACTACTTCCATTGGACTTACCACGTCCTTTGCAGATTATTTCCATGAGCTTTTGCCTTCTGTATCTTACCGCAAAATCACAGCAGCAGTATGTTTGTTCAGCTTCGCTGTAAGCAATGTAGGTCTGTCTTATCTCATAGCGGTATCACAGCCCGTGCTTATGATGATCTATCCGGCATTGATTGTGTTGATTCTGCTTTCCTTTGTAAGAAAATGGATTGGAGACAGGAAGATGGTGTATATTCTCAGTATGATTGGAGCTTTTTGCTTTGCGTTTCTAAATGCAATGGATAATATTGGTATCACCTTTGGACTATTCACAGAATGGGCAAGAAAACTTCCTCTTTACGAATTACATTTGGGTTGGATGCTTCCTGCAGTCTGTGGAGCTGTTACTGGATTTTTACCGATTTGGAAGAAACATAGGAAACCCTCTATGGATAGGAATAAAATAAATCTGGTAGATTGCTGTGCAAAAAATGAATAGATATTCCATCCATGAAAAATGGAACAAAAAATAACTTTAACGAAACAGCTTGTAAATCTGCTTTTTGTCGATTTCCCGGATTCTTTTTAAGGGGATTCCTGCGGCAGCAAAGGCTTTGTCCTTTAGGTGATCTCGTTTTTTAGCATCCTTTGTTTCATGAGTGCTGTCATCCAGTTCAATGGCAAACAGCACGTACAAATCCTTATCACAAATGACAAAATCTACATGTTTTTGAGCAATTTTATGAAAATATTTCATATATTGTTTTGTATCTGTCACAGCTAGTAAATCTTTTACGCCAACTTTGGGACATATAATACAGTGATATTCGTCAGCCACTTCTCGCAAGAGAAGATAAAAACGGTATTCTCTTTTCGTTAAAAGATGTCTAGCAGCATAGGGATAGTAATTTTTTTTGCGATACAGAATAAAGACAAGGACAAGCAGCAGGCCTATACCTGAAATATAGCAAAGGGATTTCATCTGTCCGCACCTCCGTGAGTAAAAATCGAATATATGTTCTTATATAGGGCTATTGTAAACGATTTTTATAAAAATTGCAAGAAAAACCTATTGAAATAAAGGCTCTAAGGGTTTATAATATATAATAAAATAAAAGGAATTCTTCGGGGCGGGGTGTAATTCCCCACCGGCGGTATAGTCCGCGAGCGCAAAAGCGTTGATTTGGTGCAATTCCAAAACCGACAGTAAAGTCTGGATGAGAGAAGAAAAAGATGTGAGTTTGTTCTGCATGATATTTCTTGCGGAGTTTTCCTATAGGGAAAACAATTACCAGAACATCAGCCCTGAGTGATATACTCAGGGTATTTTTTGTTTTGGAAAAAGCGCATTCAAGTTCAGAATATGAAAAATTCCTTTTCTATGATTATTTTTTTAAAAGGAGAGGATAAAAATGAGTGAACAGGTATTGAAAAAATCCGGTACAGTGCAAAAAGGCAGAAGCAAGGTTCGGACTATTGCGCAGGTGGCTATGTTGGGAGCTGTGGCAACAGTGTTGATGTTGTTTGAATTTCCTATTCCATTTCTGGCACCGCCGTTTTATGAGCTGGACTTTAGTGAGGTTCCTGTATTGATTGGCGCTTTTGCCATGGGACCTATTGCAGGAATTGCCATAGAAGCAGTAAAAATTTTGCTGAATTTTGTTTTGAATGGCACTATAACTGCAGGAGTAGGGGAGATTGCGAATTTCTTGGTGGGATGTGCCTTTTTATTACCGGCTGCTTTGGTTTATAGAAAAAAGAAAACCAGAAAGCACGCAATTTTAGGCATGATAGCAGGTACTGTAGTCATGACCACAGTTGCCTGTGTTCTGAATGCCTGGATATTATTGCCGGCTTATGGCATTGCTTTTGGAATGCCTGTGGAGACATTTGTAGAAATGGGAACAGCCATCAATGGGGCTATTGATAGTTTGTTTACCTTTGCCTTGCTTGCGGTGGGGCCCTTTAATTTATTAAAAGGACTTTTAGTGTCAGGTATTGTGCTTCTTTTATATAAAAGGATTCGGGTGATTTTAAGAGGCGATTATTCTTAAATATGGACAGAAAACAGGGAGTGCTGCATTTTGCGGTACTCCCTAAATTTGTTTATAAAGATTTTTAAACCAATTCTGCAATCCTGGTAACACCTACATAGATTTCTTGAATTTCATACCAGGTAGGATAGTCGACGACTCCAGTAACAGGAAGGCCAAAAACTTTCTGAAATTCCCGTACAGCATTTTGGGTAGCTTCTCCGTAGATACCGTCCACAGCAATTTTAGGAAGAGCAGGATAAGACTGGGCAATAGCATTTAGTTGTTCCTGCATTTGCCGTACCTTTGGTCCGGAAGAGCCGATATCAAGGGGAGAACCAGGCCAGGAAGCAGGAATTCCGGCGATTTCTTCTGCGCTGTTGATATACATATTGTCGCCATAGAAGTTGCGTAGGATTTCAATGGAGGAGTATCCTTGGTCTCCAAGGTATTTCGAACCCCACTGTGTCACCCAAATAACAACAACATACAAGCATGTGAAACCCGCATAAAATAAGGGCTTTTCAGAGGTAGTAGTAGCAAATATCTACGATTTCTTCCTCTTTTTTATAGACTATCTTTTCGACAGCGCTTTTTAAGGCATCACTTTTTTCTTGATTAGAAAAATCATCACTTGTAATAATCTCATACACATTTTGTATTCTTTTTTTCATATCATTTTTAATAATATCCATATTATCTTCTGGCTCTGTATTGGTATTTTTAATTCTTTCTTCCAGATCGGCACGTTCCTTGGATAGTAGCAGCTTGTTCTCTTTGTATTCTTCCATGCTGTCTATTCCATTCATATAAGCATCTTTAATACGTTTTTCTTTACTCTCCATCTTAGCGAGTAGCCCTTCTAGAATTTTAAGTTCGCTTTTGTCCTCCACGGGAATTGGATTTTTAATTGCAAAAGATAAGTCATTGCTTAGTGTAGCTGCTTTAATACCAGCAATTACAACCGGCTCTAATTTTTTAGAGCTTATAGAGTTTTTTGCTAAGCATTTACCTTTACTGTAACCGTAACAAGTAAAATAGCAATACTGTTTATGATAACGCTTATCCGTGACAGCCTTTGCAATCATAGTACGGCCACATGCAGGGCATTTCATAATACCAGAAAGCCAATGTCGATAAGTAGAAGATGGCCTTGCCCCGGTAGGATGATATTCGTTCTTGAAACGCTCTTGTGCTGCATCAAACATTTCTTCGGAAATAATTGCCGGATGCGTCCCCTGGGTTAAAATCCATTCCTCTTTTGGCTTAATTTCATTCGTGGCATTAAGAGTTCTATTCCAGCGTATCTTTCCGCAATAAGTAGGATTCTGCAGTATATATTCAACAGACCTACGTTCAAATGGCTTTCCGTGTGAGGTTTTTGCTCCAAGTGTATTTAAGCTCCTTGCGATATCAAAGATTCCTGAATGAGCATTTACATACTTATCAAAGATATACTCCACAACTTTTGCTTCTTCTGGGACAATAACGGGAGGTTCTCCTTTGGATACAATCTGATATCCCAGAGGCGGTCTTGCCTGATAGCCTCCTTTCATGGCTTTTTCTGACATTCCACGGAACACTTCTCCGGAAAGTCGAATAGAGTAGTATTCATCCATCCATTCAATGATGCGCTCGATAAGGGAGCCAAATGGACCATCTACAAGAGGTTCTGAAACACTAACTACTTCTACGTCACACTTTCTTCGCAGTAAGGACTTGTACACAATAGATTCTTCTTGGTTCCTGGCGAAACGGCTAAATTTCCATACCAAAATCACATCAAAAGGAGATGGGTTGGACTTTGCTGTGGAAATCATGCGCATAAACTCAGGGCGGCGGTCTGCTTTTCTGCCGGAAATACCTTTTTCTTCGTAAATGTAGTCCTTGGATATTACAATATTATGTTCCTTTGCGTACTTTAAAAGTAAACGCTTTTGGGCAGCAGGAGAAAGCTCTTCCTGCTTTCCGTGGGTGCTGACACGTATATAGAGAGCACCGGATTTAAGAGTTTCTTTGCTAGACATTTTACATCACCTTCTTTATTTTATTCAAAAAGTGTATAAAAATAACAGCTATCGAAAATATGTTCCGATTGCAAGCTGTTTCCGAAGATGATACAATATAGTTGCTTATGTTATATGGTATATCTTCGGGATATATAGAAAGCCGTTCCTGTTGGCGCAGGGGCGGTTTTTCTTTAGTTTAAAAGCTCTGAAATTGTAATGGCAAGGTCCTGATAAATCCCTGCCGTAATAGGTATAGAAAAAGGCACAATCATTGGAGCTGCATCTTCTTCATACCGATATACAGTAGTTCTCTCCTTGGCTGGGTCAACAATCCAGTATTCCCGGACACCAAAATCAGAGTAGAGGGCATTCTTGGTAGAATAGTCCATTTTCCGGCTGCTGGGTGAAACAATCTCAATCACAAAATCAGGTGCACCATTGCATCCCCTGTCAGTGAGCTTGTTTTTGTCACAAATCACGCTGATATCTGGCTCTACATAGTTTTTATTCTCTTCTCCAAGAAACACGGCAAATGGGGCAGGATAGACCTCACAGGAGCCTTGCTGGGATTTGATATATTCTCTTAATGTTCCAGATAATTCCATGAGAAGTTTCTGGTGGATGCGGCTGGGTGGAGCCATGTTATAAATTTTTCCATTGATTAGTTCTGCACGTTCCCCATCCGGCAAAGCATAGATATCTTCCAGCGTATAAGTGATTGTTTTTGGTAATGGCATAGTAACAACTCCTTTCATAATAATTATAGACGGATACAATTTGACAAATACAATCCCTTGACATATAATATATTTAGCAAGACAGCCAGTAAGGGAGGTCAAGGCTCCCCGACCTGGTAAATAATAAACTAGCCAAAGAAATAGCCGCCTATTCTTTTCCAGAGAGCAGGGCGGCTATTTCTTATGTGTAAGATTCAGAATTGTAACAATCAGTAGAGCAACGCTTACGATTAGGCTTAATTCCTCGTATGTACTCATAATAATCACCGCCTTCCGTAAGGTCTCGGAATAGGTGAGAGCACGTCCCCCAGCTCCCTGGGTAAGTATATTATATTGTCAAGGTGGATTGCCCCTGTGTTGACAGGGGCGGTTTTGTCAGGCAATTAAAAGTTCCATATTTTTTTCTTTAGATCTTTCGCTCCAACGTATTGTATTTACATCATAATTAGAAAAACCATCTTCAATTCCTTTGCTTATTGAATTGGCATCATTTAATAATACAATAAGTTGGCTATCAGTTTTCCTAGAAGGTTTTGTATCATTCCAAGCGAAAAGAGCGTTACTCATAGTTGTTTTTGTTGGATTATTTATAGCTAAGCAAAGTCGTTCTGGTTTTGATTTAGAACGCTGGATTGCAAAATCATAATTATGAGAAAAGCCTGATTTTCCAGTAAATTGAACATTTTCCATGCAATATATCTCATTTTGAAGGAAAAAGTTTTGTATATCGTCCATGAAGAACGAAGTTGCTTTTGCTCTTGATGTCATGTACATATCAGTAACACGAATTAAACATTGTGTAAAAGCATGTTTACGCTGAGCAAATTCTTTTGCAGGTGCTTTAAGAATTAATTCTTGTTTAAAAAGTTGCACACCGTATTGATTTAAAATACAAGTTAATTGTTGTTTGCGATTTTTTGTCATTTTAAAACCCGTCATTTCAAGACTATTAAGGGTATATCCATCATCTGTAAAATATATTTCATCTCCTTCTAATTTTACATAGAACTGTAAATAGTCATTATCAGTATCTAAGAAAGGAGTGTTTATTTCGTAATATTCACCTACTTTGGAAAAGGTAATTTCATTTTTTAGCCAACTAATATAATCATCTATATAACGTTGAATATCCATAGTACACCTCCTTTTTGTATTATAACAATTCTAATTGAAAATTAACAGTTGGCTTTTCGACTACGTTAAATTTTTCTAAAAATATTATAGTATTCTCAACAAAATTATCCGAAGCAATATCTTCGGCCGGGAAAGCAAAAGAGCGACCATATTCTTCAGTGTATATATGCCAATGAGAGCCTATTATTTTGGTGCCATCTGGATTAGGATGTACTTTTCCGGGGCTAATATGTAGTTCTAATAATAAAATTCCATCTTTTTTTATACGAGCACCAAGTTCATATTTCAGATGGTTAATTCTTCCTCTATAGATTTTAGTTGTAAAAATCTCCTTTTGCGATTCTCCTACTAAGTCAAATTCAAGAGAAGAACCTTTTGAAGGGAAGTTTATATTTTTAACAAGAGAACATTTTATCATATTTAACATTCTATCAGCTTCAGCCTGTGTTAATTTCTTTCCGTTATTCATTTGTTTCCTCCAAAAACACCAGTTCGGATAAATGGCGTTTTTTTAATAGAAAGCTAACCATGTGCACTACATTCTATTTCTTGCACATTATATTTCCGAAAATCATCTCCCGTAATATGCTTCATAGTATGTTCAAATTATTAAAACGCCGTAGCGAATTAACCTATTCTAATTCCAATAGTTCATAAAAAACTGTTTCCGGAAGAATCTCGATGTCATGTCCTTCTAGTTTTAATTTCTCGGCTTTTTTTTGCTTATTGCTTTTTCCATCCCTTATGGCCTTACAATAATCGTTGTTTCCTAAAATTAAGTAGTTGGTTTTTTTAGTAACGGAATCCCCATTGATTCCTCCAAGATTTGCAACAAGCTGCATTGCTTCTTTACGAGGCATTTTTTCAAGAGCTCCTGTGAATACGCACACTTTTCCATAGAGAGGGTGAGTTATATCGAATTCAGTATTCTCTGAGCAAATATCTTTTGCTTTAATACCTTGAGAAGAATGTTTTATTCTTGATTTTAAGAACGAGTCAAAATCATTAAAAGTAGTGTTAATTTCAGATAATAAATTATTGTAACAGGAAAAAGTTAATTCACAATCTTTAATAGAACGGTGCGCGTAGGAATAATCCAGTGCATATCTTTCACATAAATCAGATAGTCTATGATGCTTTTCTTCTGGATGAAGATTTCTAGACAACCGCATTGTATCAATAAAATCATTGGATAGAGGCTTTTCTAAAAATTCTTCAAAATTATCATATAAGAAATTTATGTCAAAATTTACGTTATGCCCAATTATAATAGAATTTCCTAAGAAATCGTATAGTTTTGGCAAAACACTTTCGATTGAAGGAGCAGATGCAAGCATTTCATTTGTGATACCAGTAAGCTCAGTAATGTAAGAATCTATATATTCTCCATCAACAGAAGGAGGCTGGATTAATGAAGAAAATCTTGCGATTTCTACACCGTGTTCATATTTTATTGCACCTACCTCTATAATATAATCCCATTGCGGCAAATAACCAGTAGTTTCAATATCCAAAACAATGAAATCGTTTGGCGTTGCAAGTAAGCTCTTTCCTTTTTCTTCCCTCATATCTTTACCTTCTTTCTTTTTTATAAAACATAAGTATGGAATCAGTTTATTTTTTTGAAATCCATAATTTTTTCATCATAGCCTGCCAGTCTTGCAAGTTGTCCTTTTGTCATACCTGGATTTTCGTATATTAGAGAATCTGGGATGAGTAGCTCGGCAGCAAAGGTATTAGCTTCCTTTTCAATCCATGCAGTAGATAAGAATGTTTTATTACGAATGAAATAACAATTTTCTGTTCTATGTAGAATGGCGTGCCCTAACTCGTGAGCCATAACAAGATGCATCTCACTGTCAGATAAATCCTCGTTAATAAAAATACATCTATGTCGTTTAAGATATAAATAACATCCACTGCATTTTCCCATAGAACCAACAATATATTCTATTTTAAGCGCATCTGCTAATCTGAATGGGTTCTGGGTATTGTGTTTCTTTATAAGACTCAGAACTATCTTTTTGATATCCCTATTCATGTATAACACCTACTTTTTATTTTTGTTTGGGTTGTACAGCTCCTTGTTGATTTTCTTTAAGCGGACAAGCATTGCTTCTAACTGAGCAGCAAATAACTCTCTGTCATCCTCTGGAATATCATTTCCATCAAAACTTGCAGGGCCAGCTTCTTTTGAATTTAATTTATCCATGATAGATACTAAGTCCTTTGCGATATCTTTTTTATCCTTATTATTTAAATCGGAATTTTCGGTATAAGATTCTCCGTTCAACAAATAGTCCATTGTTACATTGAAATATTGTGCTACTTTATTTAATTTTTCGGCATTTGGAGTTGATTTATCCCATTTCACGATTGTGCTATTACCAAACCCTAACTTAGATTCTAGTACTGGCAAACTAATTCCTTCAGCATCTGCTAAAGCTTTAATTCGTTCTTTTAACGTCATATTATGCCTCCTTTAAAATACGAGAAAATATTCTCGAAAAGTATTGACAAAAAGAAAATAATCTCGTATTATAGAGGATGTAAAGAGAAAATAATCTCATAAACATGAATAAACAGCATAAAACTCGCCAAAGTAAAAAGCTGTACTAGAAAATTTTCATTTGCCTAATACTATATTAGAATATTTTCTAACAAATGTCAATAGTAAATAGATTTTTTTCTCTTTATAAATAACAACTGCATATATAAAGTGGCCGCCCTTACGGCAAACAAGAGCGACCGTGAGAGTAAATCTGTGAAATAAGTACAGAACATTCGATGATATTAAAAAAAGAAAAAGGGTCGCCCTATTGAAAGAGCGACCGCATGAGTAAAACTGTGGAATAAGAAAAAACAAATTGCTATACAAACCTATTTTTTAAGGAATGTATATACCAAAGTAGCAACAGCACAAAGTGTGAGTGTGAAGTTGCATAAATCGGAAAAGGTTATGTACCTTAAACAAAAATATCCTTTCGTAGTCTCACAGATTACTCTTTTAAAAATGTTACTCCTTGGCAAACTCCTTTCTGACCAATAGTCTTTAGAAAATTGTCTAAGTGTAACGAGGCTATTGTAACAGATATATATGCAGTTGTCTATAAAAGTAGAAAAGGAGGGAATTATGATACTTGAAAAGATTTTAAAACTGGCAGAGAAGAACAGTATCTCAGTTAGTTGCCTTGAGAAAACGCTTGGTTTTGGAAATGGAACAATTAAGAAGTGGGGAGAATCATCTCCAAGCGTTGATAAGTTGAAAAAGGTAGCTGATTACTTCGGTGTAAGTATTGAGTATTTCTTGGAATAGGGAGGTAACATGAACGAATTACAGATTTTTAACAATGAAGAGTTCGGTCAAATACGAACAGTAACAATTAATGATGAACCTTGGTTTGTGGGGAAAGATGTGGCAGAAGCATTAGGTTATGAAAGAACGGCTGATGCGATTAGACAGCACGTTGAAGAGGAAGACAAGCTGACTCGGTGTTTTGCCGACTCAGGTCAAAACAGACAAATGTACATCATTAACGAATCAGGCTTATACGCTCTTATCTTCGGTAGCAAATTGGATTCCGCCAAACGTTTCAAACACTGGGTAACCTCAGAAGTGCTTCCATCAATCCGCAAAACAGGCTCTTACGAAATGGAGCAGTATTCCCCAGAAATGAAAGCTATTCTGATGCATGACAAGAAATTAGTAAAGATGGATGAGCGTGTGACTAATTTGGAGAACACCATGACGATTGATTACGGACAGCAGCAAGTACTTGGAGAAGTTGTCAATCATGTTGTGATTGATCATCTTGGCGGAAAGAGCAGTGAGGCATACAAAGAAATAGGGAAGAAAGTATTTGCAGAGTGCAATCGTGACTTGAAACATTACTTCCATGTAAATGCAAGGAATAATGTACCGAAGAAAAAGTTTGAAGAAGCAGTGGAATATGTGAAAACATGGAATCCTTGCACAAATACATTATTACTCATAAAAGAATGTAATTCGCAAATGAATTTCTTGGAGTAAAAAGCGGGGTGAGAGATGTGATTATTGGAAAACTACTTATTGCATTAATAGCAATACTGATTCTATCTCTGGCCGGATTGGTTGTCTGGTACATATGGAACCGTGTTTACATTAATATTAAACGCCACAACAAGGTGTTTGATATAGAAAACGAGGCGTATAAGAAGATGCGTCAAGAAATTAAGGAGGATAAGAAGAAATGAGTAGAAAAGTATTTGCAATCTTAACAGGAATTGCGGTAGGTGCAGCAGCAATTGTAGGAGGAACTTATGTAGGTTTATCCATGGAAAGGGTAGATCAGGGAGAAGTCGGAGTGGTGTATACCATGAAAGACGGAGTAAAAAAAGAAACCCTGCAACCAGGACATCACTGGGTAGGCCCGTTTGCAAAAGTGAAAAATTATCCAGTGGCACAACAGCAACTTGTATTAAGTAACAATGCAGCGGATTTCAATGAAAAGAAGCTGGATAAAGATACACATGTGGATGCTCCGGCTGATGGCGGAATGGTCAAAATGAATATGACTGTAAACTACAATTTCATCCCAGAACAAGTAACAGGATTGTATGAGCGTTTTAATGGAATGGACGGAGAACAGATTGTAGAGTCAAAAGTTAAAAATTCTATCCTGGCATACATAAAAGAAGTCACACCTAAGTTCAGTGTTATGGACATCTATAGTACCAGGAGAGCAGAAGTAGGACAGGAAATTACGAAATATCTGAATGGAAAATTGAAAGATGAGTACGGAATTAATATTTCCTCCGCTTTGATTATCGATGTGCAGCTTGATAAAGAACTGCAGGCTAAAGTGCAGGCAAAAGAACAGGCAAAGCAAGACGCTGAGAAGGCAGAACTGGACAAACAGACAGCTATTGCACAAGGAGAAGCCGATAAAGCAAAAGCAGAAGCAAATAAAGCTGTAACCATTACAAATGCAGAGGCAGAAGCAGAGGCAAACCGAATTGTTTCGGAATCAATTACGGATAACCTTATCAAAATGAAAGAAGCGGAAGCCAGAGGAAAGCATGGATGGGTTACTGTACAGGGAGCCGACACAGTAGTAACAGAGGGAAAAGAAAAATAACTGAATTGTTATAAAAAGAAATGTGGCCTTTACCTCAAAGTCACGAACAGGTAAAGGCCAACGAAACCGTTTTATGAATTTATCTTTTGTTTATTACAACTTTATTGTAGCAGAAGAACCGGAAATAGACAAGAGGTGTAAAATGTAAGGTTTTGGCGAAAAAAAGGAAACCGATACTGCGAAGAACTGGCAACATGGACAATCTACAAAGCATAAACATAGGGTAGGAGGTGACAACATGGCTTTAACTTATAGAAACATAGTAGTTATCGCTGAAGAAAAAGTTGATTTAGAAACCCTTCCGCAGGAAGAAAGAGAACGGCTTGCCAGAGAATGGAATAGGGCAGCCGCAAGGAAATTAAATTACATAGAAGAGAAAACCGCCTAGGGCGGGAAAGGAGGGACGAGCTCATGCACAGAGAATCTATAGTAGAAGCACTACTGGGAACCGCTCTGGTATTTAATACAGTATTTGAAATGCCGAAAAGCGACCCGTTGTTTTTCCAGATATTCGGTGTCAGTCTGGTGTTTGTGATGCTGTACAAGCTGTTTGAGAATGCCAGGAAGTGGGAAAAGAAGATTAAAAAAGTCCGCCAGGCCTAGGAACCGATAGCGGACAAAAACATAAAATACACCTTTATTGTAAGGTGTAGATAGGGAGGATGTCAAGATGTTTGAGAAAATGAGTGATGGAGAAATTGTGGTGTACCTGAGAAATGCCGCATTGCAGATGTCCAGGATTGCACAAGAGAGAGGAATTACTGTGGATGTGCGCTGCACAGAACGTGGTTATATTAATGTGATGGTGGGCGATTATGAGATTACAAAACTAAAGGATGACTGTGAGATAAGATATGATTACATGCCGGCAAAAGCAGATATTGAATTCATATATAGGTTGCAGACACAGCAGATAAGATTCCGGCAGAAGCCAACAGAACTTACGGAGGTTAAGCATGAAAGATGATTATGTAGTTACCATTCCTGCAAGGGAATATGAGCAGCTCATCAGGGATTCAGAAAAGGTGAGAATCTTACAACAGGCAACTGTAGAAGGAATAGTAAATATTGGTAGTAGCTGGTTAGGGCGTATCTTGGGAGTGCAGCAACTGGATGAGCCAGACAGTGCCGCAAGCAGTATTGATATATTTTAAAAAGATACGAAAGGAAAATAGCATGTATGTTGGAATCTGTAAAGAAATTGGAAAAACAGTTTCGGACGAGGAAGCGTTCGATTATGCATTTGATAGGTGTATGAAAGGAACTGAGAAAGAAAAACAGGAGTTCCGGGAGGTGCTGGATAGCGAAGAACTTATTAAAAAGATAATCGTAGACTGGTATTTTTCCGGGAACTGGGTACATAAGGAGGATGAATAATGTCATTTTTTACAGAATTAAATTCCATTAATGTGAATGAGCATACAGAGAAAAAGAACAATCTTACTTACTTATCTTGGAGCTGGGCATGGGCGGAAGTGATGAAAAAATACCCGTCTGCCAGCTATAAGATTAGAACATGGGACGAAAAGCCTTATCTGTATGATGCAAAATTAGGATATTTGGTTATGACTTCTGTAACCATTGATGATGTGACACATGAGATGTGGCTGCCGGTTATGGATGGAGCGAACAAATCCATGAAAGACGAGCCTTACACATACCAGGTAAAGGAATACGAAAACAGGAAATGGACAGGCAACTACATAGACAAAACAGTAGAAGCTGCCACTATGTTTGATATCAATACAGCGATTATGCGGTGCCTGGTAAAAAACATTGCTATGTTTGGTTTGGGCTTATACATCTATTCTGGGGAAGATTTGCCGGAGGAAAGACCAAAATTGCTTACAAACGCACAGGTAAAAACACTGGAAACCTGCATTCCAAAACATAGCCAAACGATAGAAAATGTGTGTAACTTTTTTAAAGTAAGAGGGCTTTCTGAGTTGACGGTGGAACAGTTTGGTGTTCTCATGCGGCAGATGGGTGAGGAATAATGTATGAGCATGTGGTATTGGAAAAATATCGTGTAGACAGTGCCGGCACGCATTTACAGGTTGTGATACCGGATAAAGATGTGAGCTATTATATCACAGACAAGAAAGCCAGAAGCGGAGAGCTTCGGATTGATGATGGCAGGCATATTTCCTCAGAGCAGCGTAAGAAGATATACGCTACTATCCGGGATATTTCGGACTGGTCTGGATATGTCCCGGAAGAACAGAAAGAATGGTTGAAATTTCTCCATGAAGAACAGACGGGACAACCTCCATTTAGCCTTTCTGACTGCACTATGGATACTGCACGTGAGTTTCTTAATACCATACTGGAATATGCCTTAAAAGAGGGCGTACCACTGTCAGACAAAGGGGTAAACCGAACGGATGATATTGGAAGATACCTGTATTGCTGCTTAAAACATAAAAAATGTGCAGTCTGCGGTTTACCCGGGGAAATCCATCATGTAGATACCATCGGAATGGGAAGGGACAGAAAGCAAGTAGATGATACAGAGTATCGAAAAATCTGCCTGTGTAGAAAACACCATACCATAGCCCACCAAAGAGGCATGCGTAGCTTTGAAGAAATGTACCATGTGTACGGAATACGGTTAGAATGAACACGTTTGTGTCCTCTAATAATATATCACAAAATACATACGCCCCAGAATCCCTGGGGCGGGAGGAGGCTTCATGATAGCTTTTACAGTGCCGGGTCCTCCGCAAGGAAAGGCCAGGGCAAGAACAGTATATAATCCAAAATTAAAAAGAAGCATTTCTTATACGCCGGACAACACAGTCCTGTATGAGAATCTGATAAAAACAAGATATCTGGAAGTAACAGATAAGAAATACGAAAACAAGGAGGCGCTGCATGTTTCCATTACTGCTTTTTTTGAACCACCGAAAAGTACCTCGAAAAAGAGGAGGGAGATCATGCTTGCCGGGTACGAAAAACCTTGCAAAAAGCCAGATATCGACAATATCGCAAAGGTGATTTTAGATTCCTTAAATGATATTGCATACCATGATGATACGCAGGTAGTAAGCCTCTGCATGGCGAAAAAGTATGCAGAAACGCCACGGGTAGAGGTTGAGATACAAACCCTGCTGGAAATGGAGTACAAGGCAGGTGAAACCCTTGAAGAGAGATAGCTTTGTCCTGTACACCGAATACATGGAGCAGGTGAATTTACTGTCCATAGAGCAAAGAGGGGTTCTGCTTACTGCTATTTTCTCTTATGCAGCAGATGCAGAACTGCCGGAGATGGATGGTATTACAAAGATGGCATTTGCATTTATCAAGTCCAGGATAGATAAGGATACAGAAAAGTATGCAAAGACCATAGAAAAACGGAAAGAAGCAGGGAAATTAGGAGGCAGACCAAAAGCAAATGGTTCTACAGAAAAGCAAGAGAAAGCAAAAAAAGCAAATGGTTTTTCTGAAAAGCAAAATAACCCTGTATATGTTAATGATAATGTTAATGTAAATGATAATGTTTTAAAAGATAAAACATATACGTGTGCTTTCGAGGCACTCTGGAAGGCGTACCCGAGAAAAAAAGAGAAGGCAGGAGCTTATAGATGCTATAAAGCAAGACTGGCGGATGGTTTTTCAGAGGACGAGCTGGAAACAGCAGTTAAAAGATACGCAGATGAGTGCCAGAGACAAAAGACCGAGCAGAAGTATATCAAACTGGCTGCTACCTTCTTGGGACCAAGTACGCCGTTTATGGATTATCTTGGAGAGGCGGAAGGATATGACACTGGAGGAGAAACTGCAACAAGTGAAACAGGATATGTCAAACGGCTTGTTGAACAGGGATTCGGAGAAGAGTTCGGAGGATTCTGATATCTGCCCAATCTGTAGGGGCACTGAATGGATTACCGAAGTAGTGGACGGCGTGGAAGTAGCTTTCCCCTGTAAGTGCAGGGAAGAGAACCGGATGCGAAGGAGAATAAGATTCGCAGAGATTCCAGAAGCGTTCAAAGATATGACCCTTGCTACGTTCCGTACAAGCGTTTATAAGGCACCTGAGAGCAGGAAGACGATAAATGTTGCCTGTGCCATGATAAAAGAGTACATAGGAGCCTTTGACGAAGCCAAAAGCACAGGCATGGGACTGTATCTGTATTCCAGGACGAAAGGCTCCGGGAAAACCAGAATGGCAGCATCTCTGGCGAATGAGATTATGCAGAAGCATGATACAGGTGTGAAGTTCGCTACGTCCATGAACATCCTGGCAGAAATCCGGCGAACTTATGACAATGACAGCGAGTACACCGAAAGCCAGCTTTTAGATGCTTTGGTGATGGCAGAAGTCCTAGTGGTGGATGATTTCGGAACTGAGAAGGCAACCCAATGGGTGCGGGATAAGTTCTATCAGATCGTGAACAACCGGTATGTGGAACGTAAAATAACAATCTTCACTAGTAATGAGCCAATACAAGGTTTGGATTATGACGAACGGATAACAAACCGGATTAAAGAGCGGTGCTACCAGATAGACTTCCCAGAGGAATCTGTACGTGAGTACATCTATCAGGAACACATGAGGAGCATGGTGGAAAAGATAGGTGGTGGGCACAGGTGAAACAGGATGAGAGGACGTATATACCATATACCTGCCACTTCTGTGGGAAGATAATTGGCTATGAAGGGTATGAGTATATTGAAACGAAAAGGAAAACACACATCTGGATGCATAGGCGGTGTGTACCGAAAGGAAGGAGTGAGCAAAATGCTGCATATCATAGATAACTATTATGCGCAGACCAATAATTACGGATATAGTGTTTTAAGAGATACCGGGAAAAGAACCCCAAAGACGGACAAAGAAATATACAGCACATTAGGATATGTCGGAACTATCAAAGAAGTTTTAGAGCTGGTTAAGAAAGATATTGTACATAACCATATCAAAGAGCACGATTTGGAACTTGCACAGGCTCTTGGATTTATCCGGGAGCAGACGGACAGGATATTAAAATCTGTGGATGGGATAGAGGTGTGAGAATTTGCAAGCATTATACACAATACAAGAAATTGCAGTGCTGCTTATCCAGATAAGCGTATTCCTGATAGCCCTGCTGGTCATGTGGATTTTTGTGCTGGCCGGAGCGGAATTGTTCCGGGATAGAATGAATGCAAGGATGGAAGAGAAGCACAAAGAAATCGAAATCTGGAAAGAAAAAATCCGGGAAGAAGAAATCAGAGGAAAACAACTGGATAAAGAAGCAGCAGTCTATGATATGGCTTTAAGGAACCTGAGATTTATAGACGAGCATCTGAAAACAAAGGAAAACAATTACAGGAAAATGCATGGATTTCCGCTGATCAGGAGGAAGCAAAAATGAAGGTAACTGAGTGCAGAGAATGGAGATTCCTTACAAAAGGCGAGGATAGCATTAGATTCTCAGATGGGAGTCCAAACTTAGAATTCAAAACGGCTGAAAAATTTGCACAAAGTATCCACGATACGCTAGTTGGAAAAGGACTTACATATATGCATTGTTTTACAATTTTAGAAATCGTAAGAGATACGCTAAGACAGGAAAGGAACACAAGCACGTTATAGAACTGTGAAAAAATGATATGAAGAAAGAGAATTTAATCCCAGGAAAAACTTATCTCCGCAAGCACAAAGCAACTATGCACAGTAGATATGGCAATAAAGAAGCCGAAGCAGAGGGTTATATCGAATGTATGCAGGTGACACCAGCAGGGGCAGTATTTTATCAGAGCGGAAATGTACTTAAGCTGAAGGATGAAG
>UMED01014164.1_pt1 | contig 19844 bp, 14 predicted proteins | sample 1964661 | NCBI WGS metagenome assembly UMED01 (sample SAMEA4836011, study PRJEB28245) | human gut metagenome | biome: gut microbiome; material: fecal sample | place: Denmark | collected 2008
GCTTTTCACGTATTCCAATTTTTCTAAATCCACACTTTTTATGCAGTTGAATACTTGCTTCATTTTCTTTTATAATTGCAGAATATAGTGACCAGAAGCCCTGTTTCTCCGATTCTACCACTAAATAGTTCAATAGGAATGCACCAATTCCTTTTCCTTTAAAAACTTCATCAACATATAAACTAACTTCACCAATTCCTTGGTAACAGCAACGTGATGATACTAAACTCATTGCCACCCATCCTGCAACTTTCCCCTCTACAATTGCCACAAAACAACAATCTTTAATATGCCCAGAATTCCAAATTTCCCACTCTGGTGCAACCGTCTGGAAAGTTGCTAAATTGCTATGTATCCCTTGTAAATAAATTTCTTTTACTCTTTCCCAATGATTTTCTGTCATTCTTTCTATTAAGTACTTCATTAATACTCTCCCCTTTTTAGCAGCTTATTATTATAACCCCAAATTTAAACTATTAAATATTTTAGCAATATTATAGTTTTCTTTTTATTATATCCTATACTCATTCTGCTTTAGAGAAATATTTCCGCTTTCCACACCAAAAAGGCGTTAAGACCAAAAAAGTCTTAACGCCTTATCTTATATCCAAAACGATTTTCCAAATCGCATTATTACTGGTGGAGACGAGGAGAATCGAACTCCTGTCCGAAAGTATTGTTTCATAGGCTTCTCCGAGTGCATTTTGTGTTTTGAATTTAAAACCGCCGACGCTCACAAACTGGCTTCATTGGTTCGATCTCGATAAAATTTCCCAGTCAAGCCTCCGAGAATTGGCTCTCAGGTATCCCACTATTTGCCCCTGTTCAGTCCCGCGGGATTAGACCGAGAGAGGTTAGCATTAAGCTGCTAAAGCGTAATCTTCGTTAGCTTTTATATTTAATATAAAAGGTTCACCTTACTAACGGGTTGATGACCCCCCGACTCGCTACCTATGCACCAACTACCCCCGTCGAAACCATTACGTCCCCAACTGAGTAGTGTACAGTATTCTTTTTCTTCTACTGTACATGACAGTATATCACATCTAAAAAATTTTTTCAATTGTAAACTTTAGGAAGGGATAATATGTATCAATTTTAAATACGATTAAAGGCAGAAAATATTCCCATTAATTCATATTCGTCAAGAACCAATTCTATTTGTAAATCTCTATTTTGATATAAATCTACTCGTTTTGGATTTTTAAATGGTTTCATATTTTTATCTGCAATAATATGTACAATTGGAGTTTGCGTTCTACCAGTCTGTACATGAACAACAATTGCATAAGATCCTTCGTTTAATTTCAATATCGTTCCTACTGGATAAATCGCTACATTATCAAAAAAAAGTTTTAGTAAATTCGCATCGAAATGACTCGCATTAAATTTAGTCATAATATTAAACGCCAAATCAGGTCTATATGCTTTTTTATAGGGGCGATCTGAAGTCAAGGCATCATATACATCAGCAATTGCCACGATTTTTGCAAATTCATTAATCTCCTCACCTTGCAGTTGATGCGGATAACCCGTCCCATCCCATTTTTCATGATGTTGCTGAGCGATATAAATCGGAATATCTGAAGCTAGTGAAGCTCTTTCTAGTATCTCTGCACCTTTAAGGGGATGTCGACGCATAATTTCTTCTTCAAAAGGAACTAATTTACGAGGTTTTTTCAAAATTTCTATAGGCGTTTTCGTTTTACCTATATCATGAAGTAACGCACCAAGAGTAAGGATGTTTAACTGTGATTTCGTATAGTTTCTCATCGTGCCAAGCATCGTAGATAAAATAGCAACATTTACTGAATGCGAAAATGTATAATCATCATAGCGACGAATATCTGTAACTTGAATTAAGTTGTTGTGATTAGAAATCAAATCCTCTACAATTGAAGACGCTGTCTGCTTCATGAAATCAACATTGATTGATTCCGTCAATTGACAATTATTAAAAACCGCAAAAACATTTTGCAATGCGTGAGTACGTGTCTTTTCTTTTACGATATCATCAGTTTCGGGAGAAATGTCTAATATAGGATTCCCAGATAAAACATAAACAGAGGGAATATTCAATCGTGTTAATCTCTGAATATATGTTATTGTTAGTACTTGCCCACGAGTTAACAAAAAACATCCTTCCGGGTTATAAATGCTCCGCCCAATTACCATCCCAGGTTTCAAAGCTTTTATTGATAACTTGTGCATATTTTCTCCTTCCATTTCTATAAATTAAACAGAAGATTTTCCGCATCTACCATCACACAAATCCATTATCTAAAATAAACCTTTTCACGATAAACAAAGTTCTACTTTATGAACAGTATATAATTATTTATTATATACTATTTATTAATTAATTTGAATATTTAACAGAAAACTGTCTGCCGAGTCACTAAACAATTTTACACAAGGATATATAATTCCTTTTTCTTCTTTTAACTTTAATTTTTTATAATAATTTATCAATAAGATATAAAAATGGGGGTGTATTTTTATAAATACACCCCCATTTTTCTTTAATAACTTCTTTGCCGTTCTTTTAGTGCACGGTCTACTTCTCGTTTAGCTGAGCGTTCAGCTAAATCTTGACGCTTATCGTAGTTCTTTTTCCCTGAAGCTAATCCTAATTCTAGCTTTGCTTTCCCTTTTTTAAAATATATTTTTAAGGGAACTAAGGTAAACCCTTTTTCTCGCGTTTGGCTGAATAGTTTAATAATCTCAGCCTTATGCATCAAGAGTTTACGCGTACGAAGCGGTTCGTGATTAAAGATATTGCCTTCCTCATATGGACTGATATGCATATTATGCAACATAATCTCACCATTTCTAATTTGTGCAAAGCTATCTTTTAAATTTGCTTTTCCTGCTCGTAATGATTTTACTTCTGTTCCCGTTAAAACCATTCCAGTTTCAAAGACTTCATGTATATGATAATCATGTCTCGCTTTACGATTTTCTGTAGCAATTTTAATTCCTTCATTTCCTCTACCCATATTCTCACTCCATAACTCAATCGCCCGAAAACCCTCTACTATTAGCTTTGAAATATCAGCCTATTTTATTACACTATGCCAAATAGGTTTTATTTTTTCTTTGCTTTCGTCTTGGTTTTTCTTTTGACGGTACTACATTTTTTCTTATCTGAGCGACTTTTTCCTTTCGGTGCAGATTCATACCATTTTGCACCACTCTTTTTCTTTTTCGATTTTTCTTTGCGTTCATCCTGCTTTTCTTCTTGTATTTCTAGGTTCCGAATAGGTGAACGTGTTTTTTTTGGTGCAACTGGTCTAAAGGTTCCATTATCAGCCAGGATAAAGTCAATTGTTTTATCTTCTACATTTGCATTCACAACAATAATTTTTGCTGGATCACCAAGGCGATAAACTTTCTTTGTCCGTTCACCGACAAGTGCATATTGTTCTTCTACATATTGATAATAGTCATTTTCCATACTGGAAACTCTGACAAGACCTTCTACTCCATTATCAAGCTCTACAAATATACCAAACGCTGTGACGCCATTTATTATTCCATCAAATTCTTCCCCAATAAATTGTTGCATATATTCAACTTTTTTCATTTCAACAGTTTCACGTTCTGCTTCTGCCGCAAGACGTTCACGTTGTGATGAAGATAGTGCAATATCAGGTAAAATAGTTTTTAGTTTATCTTGACGCTTTGGTTTCAATAAGCCATTGAAGTTTTCTCTTAGTAATCGGTGAACAATTAAATCTGGATAACGACGAATCGGCGAAGTAAAGTGTGTATAGTACTTTGCCGCTAAGCCAAAATGTCCAAGGTTTTGCGCCTCGTAACGTGCTTGTTTAAGAGATCTAAGCATGACCGTACTGATAATTCTTTCCTCCGGTTTGCCAGCTGTAGCCTTTAATATCTTTTGGAGTATTGCCGGCTGAATTTCTTCGCCCTCTTTTAGACTTGGTAAGCTTAAGCCAAAGGATTTTAACAAATCTTTTAATTTTTCAAGTTTACTCAAGCCCGGCTGTTCATGTACACGATACATAAACGGTAATTTTAATTTAAACATATGCTCAGCTACCGTTTCATTGGCAATAAGCATACATTCTTCAATTATAGATTCCGCTAAGTTTCTTTCCCGTTTTACCAGCTTAACTGGTTTTCCTGCTTCATCTAATTTTACTTTAATTTCTGGGAAGTCAAAATCAATTGCACCACGATTCATTCGCCGTTGTCTAAGTACATGACAAATCGCTTCTAAATTGTGGAGCATTGGTAAAATATCTTGATTATCTTGCGTTAATGCTTCATCTCTATCTACAAGAATTTTACGGACTATATTATACGTCAGTCGACGATATACTTGAATAACACTTGGAAAAATCTCATATTTCTTAACGTTACCGTTTGGGTCAATAATCATTTCAATCGACATTGCTAGGCGATCTTCACCGGCATTTAAACTACATATTCCATTAGATAACCTTCTGGGCAACATGGGAATTACTCTATCAACTAAATAAACACTTGTGCCACGATTTTTTGCTTCATAATCGAGTGCGGTATTTTCTCTGACATAGTAACTTACATCCGCGATATGCACACTAAGAAAGAACGTTCCATCCTCGCGCTTTTCAACATAAACACCATCATCTAAGTCCTTTGCATCATCGCCATCAATCGTAACGATACTGAACTCACGTAAATCACGTCGTCCTGTGATTTCTGCCTGATCAATTGTTTCCGGAACATTTTCTGATTCTTTGACGACTTTCACCGGAAATTCTAACGGCAAATCATGCTTTTTAATGACAGTAAGAATATCTATCCCCGGATCACCAATATACCCGATAACTTCAATGACCTTTCCTTCTGCACTTCTTCTATTTTCAGGCCACTTTGTGATTTCAACAACTACTTTTGCACCAATTTTTGCCCCATTAAAAGAGGCTTTCGGAATAAAAATATCCTGTCCTATTTTAGGATCATCCGCCGTAACAAAACCAAAACTTTTACTACTTTCAAACGTACCAACGATTCTTTTGTTTGCTCTTGTAATAATGCGGATAATTTCGCCTTCACGTGCTTTGCCAATTCCAGCAGCTCCATGGAGTCTTACGACAACTCTATCATTATTCATCGCACTGTTGAGCGCCGAAACTGGAATAAATACGTCCGTCTCTTCTTCACTATTTTTTACATCAGGAATTACAAAGCCAAATCCTTTACTGGTCATACTAAGCGTTCCAACAACTAGATTCATGCGCTCGGGTACACCAAATTTATCATAGCGCGTGCGAATAATTTGCGCATGATGCTCCATTTGATCGAGCAAAACCCAAAATTCCGTCAATTCCTCCCCTTTTATTTCTAAAGCTTCTGCTAAATCTTCCGCACTAAGAGGTCTATAGGCTTCATGTCTCATAAAATCAAGAATTTTTTCTTGTAGCATCGTTTTGTCCCCCAAAACTTTTTTTCATTAAAAAACTCAAATAGGATTACTGCGGTCTTTGTCAAGAAATTCTATAATCTTAGCAAAAACAATTTCTTTCTCTGTATCTAAAGTAACTAAATGGCCTGAGTTTTCAAGCCAAAATAATTCTTTTTCTTTACTCCCAGCCGAACGATAAATATATGCTGCACTATGATATTTTACAGTATGATCATTTTTGCTTTGCACGACTAAAAATGGTCTTTGCAAATCGGGTAAATGCTTAGCAATATGGCGAATTAACGCCAATAGACTATGAACACTTGTCAATGGCATCTTATTATAAGCAACTGTATAAATCGAATCAACACCTTGGATTTGTCGTCTTTTTTTCGGCACATATCTTCCCTTACAATCTTTTGGAGCTGGAATAAAACGCACTGCCTTATTCATAATATAAATAGGAGAGCTAAGTGCCACGACTCTATCAATATCATTATCTATTGCTAATTTAATCGCAAGTAATCCTCCCATGGATAATCCAATAACAGAAATAGATGTACAAATTCCTTTTAATAAATGATATCCATCTCTTACAGAATTATACCAATTTGCCCAATTGGTGACTTCCATTTCTTCCGGTGTGGTCCCATGTCCAGATAATCGAGGTGCTAAAACAGTATATCCACAAGCATTTAAATGTTTTCCTAGTAAAACCATCTCCGCTGGCGAACCAGTAAACCCATGAATAAGTAACACCCCTTTTTCACTACCGTATAATAAAAAAGGTTCAGCTCCTTTTAATATTGCCACAAAATCTTCCCCCAGATTTATCGTCTTAAATTATCATTACAATATATATTATTATACTTTATTTAAATTAATTTTCATAACAAAAATCGCCATATATAAAAACGTCCTGCACAAATCATGCAGGACGTCATAAGTAAAAATATCTATTAAGCTTGCATTTTTGCAATAATCAATGTAATAATTGCGAATAGTGCGCCTAAAACCATTGTCGTTTTTGCTAATAAAGCATCAATGCCTTTAGCTTTGCCACCAAATACAGCGTCAGCACCGCCAGATATTGAACCGCCCATACCCGAACTTTTGCTAGATTGTAAAATTACGCTTACAATTAACGCTAAACAAATAATAGCATCAATTACCATTAATGTTGTGGTCAAAATCCTGCACCTCCCTTAAACTAATCCTATTTATTCTATCATATAAAGATGAATATTAGCAAGAGATAGAACCGCATAATCAAGAATTTAATGATTTCTTTTTTGCATTTTTAGTTATAAAAAAACTCCCTATTCATAAAATTTATAAATTTAATTTTTAATAAAACAAATTTATAAACAATTGATTCTATTTATAAATTCATGAACATAATTTATAATAATAAAAATCAATGAGATTTATTTTTCACGATTATTTTCTCTTAAGGTACTACTTAGTAATAATAAATTAAATTTATAATTGTTAGAATATTTAAAAAAATCTAAATGTTTTTAGAAAATTAGGAAGGTATTTTAAAATATTTGTTGAAATTTAACAAATATATAAAGAGGCAATGATAAATGAATCATAAATTTTGTTGAAATTTAGATATAGTATAAAATCAGATTACCCAAGTTTATTTACTTTTAGTATATACTTACCATTACGGTTTAAGGGAAAGGATGATTTATATGACTAACTTATCATGCGGCGGAAGCAAGGATTTCTTAAAAGGAGCTCGTAAAATTAAACGCAACCTTACTTATGTTGAATTAATGGAGGAAGCAGTAGTTCACAAAGAGGGGGTTATTTCTCACAAAGGTGCGCTTTGCGTTACTACAGGAAAGCACACAGGCCGTTCACCTAAAGATAAATTTATCGTTGATACGGCAGCTGTTCACGACAAAATTAGTTGGACAAATAATGCACCATGCAGTGAAGCAACTTACGATAGTTTGTACAAAATTATGACAGACTATGTAAGAGATCATCAGGTATATGTTGGCGATGGTTTCGCAGGTGCTGATCCTGAAAATCGTCTTCAAGTTCGCTTCATTACTGAGTTTGCATGGCAGAATCTTTTTTTACAACAATTATTTATTAAAGCAAAATCAGAGGAATTGAAAGAGGTTGAAGATTTCACTGTAATTTGTTTGCCAGGTGTACAGGCGGTACCTGAAGTAAATGGAACAAACTCGGAATGCTTTATTATTATAAACTTTGACACCCACACAGTTCTAATTGGCGGTAACCGCTATGCAGGAGAAATGAAAAAATCCATTTTCTCCGTAATGAATTACATATTACCGCAAAAAGGAATCTTGACAATGCATTGCTCAGCAAACGTTGGTAAAGATGGTAAATCTGCTTTATTCTTTGGGCTAAGCGGTACAGGTAAAACAACTTTATCAGCAGATCCAAATCGCTATCTGATTGGTGATGACGAACATGGCTGGAGCGAAAATGGGATTTTTAATATTGAAGGCGGATGCTATGCAAAATGTATTAGACTTACAGAAGCAACTGAACCTCAAATTTGGAATGCAATAAAATTTACAAGCGTACTAGAAAACGTCATTATTGATCCGCAAACGCGTATTCCTGATTTTGATGATGGTTCACTTACGGAAAATACAAGAACGGCTTATCCACTTGATTTTATTCCAGGAGCAATTATCCCTAGCGTTGCTGAACATCCTTCGACTGTGATTTTCTTAACAGCTGACGCATTTGGTGTACTTCCTCCAATCGCTAAATTAACCAAAGAGCAAGCAATGTATCATTTCTTATCCGGATACACCAGTAAAGTTGCTGGTACGGAACGCGGCATCACTGAACCACAAGCTACCTTCTCCACTTGTTTCGGCGAGCCTTTCCTTCCACTTTCTCCGCTTAAATATGCAAGATTACTAGGAGAAAAAATAGAAGAACACAACACTGATGTTTATTTAATTAATACGGGCTGGTCCGGTGGTCCTTATGGCATTGGAAAACGCATGAACCTACCTTACACTAGAGCAATGGTAACTGCTGCTTTAGATGGCAAATTGGATAGTGTAGAATGGGAACTTGATCCTATCTTTAATATTGCAATTCCTAAGTATTGTCCAGATGTCCCTTCTGTTATCTTAAATCCTCGCAATACTTGGGAAGATAAGGACGCTTATGAAAGACAAGCAAAAAAACTTGCTGAATTGTTTAACAAAAATGTCGTAAAATTCAAAGGTGAAATGACCGACGAGATTTTAAATGCCGGTCCAAAGCACGAATAAAATCTTTCTCACTTACAAGTTCACTTCAATATAAAAAGCTGCATTCGTTTAAAGCGAATGCAGCTTTTCTATGTTTATTTTACAAAATCCAAAGTTTTAATAAATCGCTAAAGATTAGAAAATTAAACTGTATGAACTTTAATCATATTTGTGTTGCCAGCGGCACTTAAAGTAATACCAGCAGTTACAACAGCAATGTCACCTTTTTTCAAGTAGCCTTCTTCAATGGAAGTTTTCATTGCACCTTCAATCATTTCGTCAGTGCTGCTCCAGCAAGATCCAACGATTGGGTATACGCCCCAACGTAAGTTTAATAAACGTTGTGATTTTGCATTAGGAGTTACAGCAATAACACCAGCTTTTGGACGGTATTTGGATACCATGCGAGCTGTGTAACCACTTTCAGTTGGAGTTACAATTGCAGAAGCATCTAATTCATAAGCAAGTTGTACAGTTGCATGGCTGATTGCATCTGTAGTGTTAGCTTGTCTTTCAATACCTTTATTTGTAAGAAGCTCATTGTATTGTAAAGAGTTTTCAATACGATGCGCAATTTTATTCATTGTTTGAACAGCTTCTACAGGGTAGTCACCAGAAGCAGTTTCACCACTTAACATGATTGCATCTGTACCATCCATAATTGCATTTGCTACGTCACTAGCTTCCGCTCTCGTACAACGAGGATTGTTAATCATGGATTCAAGCATTTGAGTTGCAACGATAACTGGTTTACCAAGTTTGTTGCATTTTTCAATGATCATTTTTTGAATTAATGGTACATCTTCAGCTGGAATTTCTACACCAAGGTCACCACGAGCTACCATGATTCCATCGGAAGCTTCGATGATTTCATCAATATTTTGAACGCCTTCCATGTTTTCAATTTTAGAGATGATTTCCATTCTAGCACCATTTTCTTCAACTAATGCACGAATTGTTTTTACATCAGAAGCACGTTGAATGAAGGAAGCTGCAATGAAATCCATATCATTTTTAATACCAAAAAGGATATCTTGGCGGTCACGATCGGAAATCGGTGGTAAATTAACAGCTACGCCAGGAGCTGCAACTCTTTTTAAAGTTCCCATGATACCAGAGTTCATAACTGTTGTAACGATATCTGTACCGTTAATTTCTTCTACAGTCAAGCTAACTAGACCATCAGAAAGTAAAATTGTGTTACCTGGTTTTACTTCTTTGTAAAGTTCTTTATGACTAACGGATACACGTTCTGCTGTACCAGGAGTTGAATCATCAGTTGTTAAAGTAAATTTTTGGCCTGCAACTAATTGTACTTTACCATCAGCGAATTTACCAAGACGCATTTCTGGCCCTTTTGTATCTAATAATAAAGAAGGCATTTTTCCAGTAGCTTTACCAGCTTCTCTTACTTTATTAATGCGATCAAGATGCTCTGCATGATCACCATGAGAAAAGTTGAAACGAGCAACGTTCATTCCGTTTTGCAATAACGCTTCAATAACTCCTTCTTTTTCTACGCTAGGACCCATAGTACAAACAATTTTCGTTTTCTTTAGCATTTTAAACTATCCCTACCTATTTTTATAAATTTATTCTTATTATATTACATCATGGCTTTAAGCAAGCACTTAAAGCCATGACCAACCGCAATACTAATCAATTATTATTTGCTATACGCCCTGCTTAAAATAGTCAATGGATGCAACGACTCTAAACCACTACCACTTGTCATTTGTAAACGGCAAGTACCACATTCAGAAAGAGCTGTTTTTGCACCAGATTGTTTAATACGATTAAACAATTTTTCACCAACTTTAAGAGAAACAGGACGCTTATCCTTTTTAAAACCATAACTACCAGAAATACCACAGCAACCAGCATCGGCATTTTCAATTTCAAGACCTGGAATCAAGCTAAGCACTTCAAGACTTGGCAAACCAAAACCATGTGCACGTAAATGGCAAGCTGCATGGTAAATAAATTTCTCGTTAATTGGTGCAAAGTTTGTATTTAACTTGCCTTCTTCATGAAGAATTTCAAGATATTCAATAGAATCGTACAAGTGTTTTGCGTTATTTTCTGCATCTTCAGAATGAAATAACTCTTGATATTCCTGTTTAAGCATTAAGCCACAGCTTGTGCATGCAGTAATTACATCATACCCTTTATCAATCCATTTTTTGATTAAGGCAATATTTTTATTTGCATTTTCATGAGCTTCATCTAAATATCCACCAACAACTAATGGAGACCCACAGCAAACGAATGCGTCATCAACGATAACTTCAATTTTGTTAGCTTGGTATACTTTTACTAGATCTACACCAACTTCCGGTTGGTTATAGTTAATGAAACAACCAGGGAAGAATACAACCTTTTTAGGGTAGCTAGTTTGTTTAATTTTTTTGAATTTGCTTATAAAAGATTCACTAGCAAAAGCAGGAGTTGGTGCATCAGCAGCAATTCCCATTGCTTCCATAATGCCAAGACCTTTACCAATTGACATTCCCATATTAACTAGGCTAGAACCAAATGGAATAGAAGTCACTAATTTACCCATTTTTTCACTATGTGCAAGCATATCGTCAGCTTGAGTTTTGCGTTTATGAGTTTTATAGTATTCAGCACGAGCAAGCATATTTAGTGTCGATACAGGAACACCAGATGGGCAAGACATATCGCAATTTTTACAGTTTGAACAATAGTCAAGCATAACATCGTCGCCATCTGTTAACTTTCTCATTCTTTCAAAAGCAGGACCAGTCATTTTAGGTCCGCGGAATTCTCTTGTAGCTGCAGTTACAGGACAATTTGCAACGCACACAGTACAAGCGGTACATTTATCTGGATCAATTAAATGTTTAGTCATCTTATCATCTGCACTCCCTTATAAAGATATAGCCGCTTTATAAGCTGTCGCTATCGCTACACCATTACCTGATTTTTCAAAGCAATAATCGTAACCTGCTAGGCTGCGACCAACCACTTTAACATTGGAAAGAAGTTCATTTCCTTCACCGTCAACTGGTGCAAGTGAGCTGTTTACAAGAACACCCAATTGCGCAAATAGTTGTTTTTCTTCAGAGAATAAGTTTTTGTTAGACCAATCAGTTTGTACTGTTGGTGCAGGAATTGGTAAACCAAAAACAGGCTCAACCATTTTACCAATTTCAGCTTTTAAACCGCCGCCGAAAACGCCACCACTAGCTAAAATAAATTCTTTTGCATAGTATTTACGTTCTCTATCAAAACCTTCTGTAACAACATATTCACATTTACCGTTCTCGATATGTGAAGATGTTACTTTTGCTTTTTCAATAATTTTAACGCCTAATTTTTTAGCATAGTTTAAAAGCATAACGCGTAATCTATAGCCTGTTACAGATGGAGGCATAGCTGAAACTTCAATAAATTTGCAAGATAGGCCTTTTTCTAAAGCTTCTAAAACTTTATAATCTGGAGCAGTTCCAAGCACTGGAGGTACCACAACTGCCATACCAGGTTTAACTTTATCTTTAATTTGAGCAGCAAATTCATTGCGGCCTTCAGCTGAATCTAACCAGCGAGCAACGTCCATAGCGTTTACATCACGTCCAGCGAAATTTAAATTCACAACTGTTTCACTAACGGATTTTTTATCGCCATAGAATTTTTGTAAATTTTTTGCCACAATATGTGCATAAAAATCTTTTAAAGTATCAAAACCTACAACTAATACTTCTTTCGCATTTTCTAAAACAGTAACATCCATAGTTTTAGAAGTTAAGCAACTTGGTTTGAATGTGCCAACAGCCGTCGGAATCCATTGATTGTGATCTAATTCACCAATATAAGCATAACCTTCAGCTTCAGTAATTTTTTTGAAAGCATTAAAAGCTGCACTTACTACTGATTTACCAACTTTGGCATAAGGATGTGATTCTGCTACATTTGCTAAAGCAACGCTTGGTTTTGCAACTGGTTTTGCATCATCAGTATACCCAATTGCATCAATAATACCACCGCCGATAGTTAATGTACCAGCACCATACGTAAGAAGTTGAACTTTTTTCCCTTTTTCAGCTGCCACACATGCAGCTACTAAACCTGCTAAACCGCCGCCAATTACTAATACATCACTATTTCTCATCGTTAATCATCGCTCCATTTATGTTTAAAGTCGCATCATAAATTCCGCGCGTAAGTTCAGTATCTCTAAACATATTGCCCCAAAGAACAGGACGGATACCTTTCCAGCGGGATTCGATAAATTCTTTGAACAAGAAAGTTGTATCTTTTGCCCAAGGGAATTCTTCATTATCTAACGCACCAACTGCACGGTAAGCACAGAAAGCCCCTTGGCAAGTCCCCATACCTAAACGAGTTCTGCGACGTACGTCACTTACTGTATGACTGCTTGGTTCAGCAGCAATTTCTTGAATTTCTGCAAGTGTAACGTTTTCACATTCGCAAACCAATTGTTTTGTTTCCGGTTTAGATTCCATACGATCCATTACACGTTCTAATTTTTCATTACCAAGTCTGGAAGCTGCAAGTTCAGCACCATACGTTGGGAATACTTTTTTTGCTCTGCTCATCAAAGCAGGAGTTGGATCATCTACTAAATTTTCTTCAGCTGTACGACATTTTGTAGTAACACCTAATTGAGCACAAACCATGTCACATACTTTTTCAGCCATTAATCTATAAGTTGTGAATTTACCACCACATACACTCATAAAGTGTTTTACGCCATCATGCGCATGGTCAAGGGCAACGAATCCACGGGAAGCGTTACGACCACCAGCATTAGGATCAGCACTATAAAGTGGACGAGTACCCGCAAATACACGTAAAATACGGTAATCATAAATATTTTCAAAAGTTGCTTTACCAACTTCCATCATTTTTAATACTTCATCTGTTTCAGTATGTGTATCTTCTGGCGCACTATCAATGGAACTAGTACCTAAAATTGTAATAGAACCATGTGGAACGAAGATATCAGCATCAGAAGGCTTATGAAGTCTATGAATTACACGATCGCAAATACGATGATTGAATGCAATCAAAGTACCTTTACTTGGTTTAACGTTTACGTTAAGACCTGCCATCGCAGCAACTCGACCTGCAAAAGAGCCGGCAGCACTGATTACATAATCACAAGCGATTTTATCGACTTTGCCAGTCCATCTATCTTTGATTGTAACCCCTTGAACAACACCATTTTGTACATCAATACCGATAACTTCAGTATAAGTCATGCAACGTCCGCCATATTTTTTTGCGGAGGCAACATTTTGCCATGTCATTCTAAAACCATCAATCGCAGCACCAGGGCAACGATATGCAGATAAAATTTTGCGGCTTAAATTTGGTTCTAACCGGCAAGCTTCATCTACAGAAATAGGAATCGCAGAAATACCACATTCTTTACAAGCTTTTACCCATTCTTCTTCGAAAGCTTCATCATCTTCCGGAGTACGAATGAATAAGCTTTCTGTAGCTTCTACACAGTGTTTACCAATTTTGCGTAAGATCATATTTTCTTCAATACATTCTCTTGCTGCCTCTTTATCCTTTACAGCATAACGACCGCCACTATGAAGTAATCCATGATATCTCGAACTAGTCCAGTAGCCCAAATCATCACGTTCTACCAAAATTGTATCTACTCCACGCATACACAAGTCACGGAGTATCCCAACCCCAGTAGCTCCACCACCAATTACTACAACTGTTGCTTTTTGCATATCCGACTCTCCTTTGTAAAAAAATAGAACAATCCACCTTACACTGGCGCATATCTCACCAACAGGGACTGCTCTGATAAATTATGACTTGGCTTATTTTACTGCAACCGGCAAAATAAGCAATCCCAAAAAAGGCACTCTTCATGCCTTTACTCGGATTCTCAAGTTCTCATCCGACGCTATTAAATTTCACGCCAATACTATTATAATCGCATAATGTAAATAGAGCAATACTTTTATACTATAATTTTGACATAAATACACAATATTTTCTGGTAAAATGCAAAATATTATGAAAATAATTTTCAATCAAATTTTGCTTAAAAACATCCAAAATTTTTATTTTTCTGCAATATAAACACAAGACCCAAGGCATATAAAATGTCTTGAGTCTCTTCAATATATATTACAACTATTGCACTAACGATGAAGCTTTTCTTACCACTTCATAATCACTATCGTTAGTTTTTACGAATCCATTAATCTTTGTCTTGCTGCATTGTGTCTGCGTTTCTGAAAGCGATTCGAAAGCCTTGCGAAGTTTTTCAACGATTTCTTCATCAAATCCAGGGGAAGCAGCGATAACATCCTTTGGAATTGGCTCTGTTTGCGAAATAATTCTTAGTCTATCTACTGGAACTCCAGCCTTTCTCGCTGCATCCATAGCCTCAGAATAAGTTGCTCCAGCATCAATCCCACCGCTAAGGACTTCTTCAATTACCCGATTATGACTGCCAAGGAAGTGGGTTTCAGCAAAGTATGTATCAGGATTTTTTCCCTGCTCTACGAGTAAAGCCTTTGGATATACATAGCCGGATGCTGATTTTTTATCAACAAAGCCGAAACGTTTTCCCTGCATATGATTAACACTATCAATATCACTATCATTACGTGCAACAATATATCCTAAGTAAGAAGTTGCCTTGTTTACAATCGGCGTTACAATTGGGATAATATTGGCTCTTTCTTTCGTTGAAACATAAGCAAATGGTGAAAACCAGCCGACATCAACCATTTTTTGCTCTACGGCTTTTCCCAATGCATCATAGTCCGAAACGATAATTACTCTAGCTTTGCAGCCAATACTTTTTGCCGCTTGTTCTAAAATAGGTACATAGTTTTCTTTAATCGCTTGTGGAGAAACGAAAGGATTTACACCAAAAATGATTTCATCTGATTGCTTATAACGGCTAGCAATTCTTTGCATTTTTTCCGCTGTTGACAACATGGATTTTGCATGTCCAAAAATCTCTTCGATATTTTTCTCTTGACTGTTCACACTTTCTAATGAAGTATGTGTACTTCCCGCAATATGTACAGTTGCATGGCCAATTGTCTCAATCACTTTTGCCATTTGCTCTGTTGTATCTCTTTGGTTACCAGCTAGATTGCACAAATGATTTACATTTTTCTCAATACCTTGTACATCACTGACAATTTCATTAATCGCGTCTGCCGAACTCTTCGCTAAAGCTTCTACATTCTGCAATTCAGTATTTCCCGCTTGCATATTACGCGTTACTTCTGCCGTTTTTTCAGTAATTTCACGAACTATATCTTCAATTTCTTTCGTCGTTAATTCACTTTCACCAGCTAATTTTCTAACTTCTTCTGCTACGACTGCAAAGCCTCTACCGTTTTCGCCTGCTCTAGCTGCCTCAATTGCAGCATTTAATGCTAATAGATTAGTTTGACTTGCTATCCCACGAATTTTTTCTACGAAATCTGTAATTTTGCTCGACGCAATATTTAAATCATCAATATCACGCACTGCAGTTTGTACTACTCGTACAACATTCAACATAGATTGACTTACCTCTTCAATTTGTGCGTGATGTTTGCGCGCAATCTGGGAAGAAGTCTGACATTGCGAAAAGCTATCTTGGGATGCCTGTGAAACAGTAGTGGCTGCAGAAGCAATCTCTTCTACACCAGCAGTAGCTTCTTCGATATTACTTGCATTAATTTCACTATTACGACTAATCTCATCAGATAACTTACCTAAACGTTGTAAAACATTTTGATATTGCGATACACCCCAAACAAGTTGTTGCGCTGAAAATCCCAACTCTTCTGCCATACCTAACATATCTTGTTCAGGATCCAGCTCTTTTACGTTTGTATCTTTCTTGACTTCTTTTGGCTTAACAATCGAAGGCTCTAAATTCCCACTATGTTGTGCGCAAGAGCTCTGTCCCATAAGCAAACTTGCTCCCACTGCAACTACTAAAGCAGCCCCTAGAGCTAAAATGATACTATTTGTCGCACCATAAACAAAGATACCAATACCACTACCAATGAATGTAATAAAGGCTTGATACAATACTACTTTTTTGTCCACGATTATGCCTCCTCCATACTCGTTATACTATATGCAAAAATCAGCAAATTATTTCTATTAAATCACCTCAAATTATTCATGATACACCTCATGCAAATAAAAATAAAGTTAATATATATTAACTTTATTTAAACATTTAATTGATTTTTCCTCTATTTTACGAGACATATTTCCTATATTTTTAAAGAAAAAACTACTGAATTTTATATGAACGATTTAAGTCCATTATAATTTCCAGTAGTTTTTCTAACTTATTTTAAATTATAAAATACACATCGACCTTTGTATTCGGCCAAACAATCCAATTCTTCCTCAATTCGTAATAATTGATTATATTTGGCAATGCGATCACTTCTTGAAAGTGCTCCTGTTTTAATTTGTCCCGCATTTACGGCAACAGCAATATCTGCAATCGTCGAGTCCTCCGTTTCTCCAGAACGATGGGAAACAATACATGTATACCCTGCACGCTTTGCCATCTCCATCGCTTCAAAAGTCTCAGTTAACGTCCCGATCTGATTTACTTTAATTAGAATAGAATTTGCAGTCTTACTATCAATTCCTTGTTTTAAGCGTTTTGGATTTGTAACAAATAAATCATCACCAACCAATTGAACGCGGCTACCTAATTTTTCTGTCAGCTGACGCCACCCATCCCAATCATTTTGATCCATACCATCTTCGATTGATATAATTGGATATTTATTAACTAACATTTCGTAATACTCAATCATTTCAGATGTCGTTTTACGTACACCTTCACCTTGCAAATAGTAAGTACCATCTTTATACATTTCTGATGCTGCAACATCTAAAGCAAGCTTTACTTCTTCACCCGGTTTATAGCCAGCTTTATCTATTGCTTCAACAATAACTTTAAGTGCTTCTTCATTAGAGCTTAAATTAGGAGCAAATCCGCCTTCATCACCTACTGCTGTATTTAGGTTTCGCGACTTTAACACTGCTTTTAATTGATGGTAGATTTCCGCCCCCATTCTCAGAGCTTCACTGAAAGATTTTGCACCAACCGGCATAATCATAAACTCTTGAATATCGACGTTATTATCAGCATGCTCACCGCCATTTAAGATATTCATCATTGGCACAGGTAACTGTTTCGCATTAAAACCACCAAGATATTGATATAATGGTAAATCCAACGATTTCGCTGCTGCATGTGCAACTGCCATTGATACACCTAAAGTAGCATTCGCACCTAATTTGCTTTTATTTTCTGTTCCATCTAGTTTACAAAGTAATTTGTCAATACCAATTTGATCTGTTGAGTCAAAACCTACAATTTCTGGTGCAATAATCAAATTTACATTATCAACTGCCTTTTGCACACCTTTTCCTGAATAGCGATCTTTATTTCCATCTCTAAGTTCTACAGCTTCATACATTCCAGTAGATGCTCCTGATGGTACAGATGCTCTGCCAATTGTTCCATCTTCTAGTACAACTTCAACTTCAACCGTGGGGTTTCCACGCGAATCCAAAATTTCACGTGCAAATACATCTTCAATTATTCTATTCATTTTCTTACCTCCTAAAAAAACTTTGATATCAACCATAGTATGCATTTTCATATTGCATATTATGTAAAAGTAGTACTATTACAAACTATAACAACCTTTAATATCTAAGTGAAAACTCTCTAAATAAACTCTTCTTGCACTTTATAACAAAATGTGTTATACAAATAGTATAAAGAAGGGTTTGTAAATACTTATGAAAGGAGTTTTAATTATGAATGTTAATTCTGTTGCTTCTATGAGTCAGATATCTTATAAAATTTTTCATACATCACAAAATAACGCATTGTTTAATCATGTTTTAAATCAAGGTTCAAGTACTAATTCTTTATTTAGTTCAACTAACAACACTCTAAATTATAAAAACTTACAGGATATTTTATCAAATCGTTTAAATGAACACAAACAATTACTTAGTGATTTAGATACATATAATAAAACTTCAACAAGTTTTTATAATGATTATTTGCCCGCAATGAAAAATTTAAAAAATTCTTCTACTGCATTGAATAATACCTTATCAGATTCCACAGCATCAGCTGATACAATAATAGCCAAAGTTAAAAACTTTGCATCAGATTATAATAAAACTGTAGATGTCTTAAATGCGAATAGTAACTTATCTAATAAAATATCCAACCTGGCAGAATCCTTTGCTTCGCCGAAATATAACAGTCGTGCATTTACCTCCATAGGGATTAGTGTAAACGATAAAGGAACTCTTACGATTGACGAAAACAAACTAATGACTGCCTTAACCAATGATTTAGGAAAAGTAAATGAATTGTTAGGTGGCAGCAATGGATTAGCGAACAAGACCGCACTTAAGGCGGATTCTTCTATCGCAAATTCTACAAATTTAATTTCATTTCCTAAGCTGCTAAACAGTTCTGTAAACAGCTTCATGCCTGGAATATTTCTTGACTTATATGCATAGAAGATCTAAATCGCTTTTAGCGATTTAGATCTTTTTTATTCTTCAATTTTATTTAAAATCTCTTTTGCATAGTAGTTAATAATATCACTCCGTCTAATAATCCCGATAAAAATACCGTTATCATCTAAAACAGGCACAAAGTTTTGCGCACTCGCGAGTGTAAGTAAATCTTCAATTTCAGCATCAATCTTCACCGGTGCATTCGTCATTCGCCAATTGATTTCCGTGATTTTAATATGCGAAGTTTTTGCAAACGTCAATCCAGGCGTATTTTTTAACTTCCATAATAAATCTCCCTCAGCTAATGTTCCTACATATCTTCCCTTATCATCAATAATGGGAACCGCAGTATAGCAATGATATTCCATTCTTTCTAATGCTTGCCGCATATTTGAATTCACATTTAAAGTTACAACTTCTTCTTTGGGTATTAGAAAAAAAGCAATATTCAATCAATCATCTCCTCTTCACCATAATGCCCCATAATCCTATACAAACTTCTCTCTAAAATTAAGCATATAGCAAAGAGTATGAAAAATCAACAAAAGAAATGAATATTATACAAAAAGAGCACTAGAAATGTACCGACCCCAAAAAGTTAGACCAAAAATCTAACGATTTGG
>UMED01029678.1_pt1 | contig 19779 bp, 22 predicted proteins | sample 1964661 | NCBI WGS metagenome assembly UMED01 (sample SAMEA4836011, study PRJEB28245) | human gut metagenome | biome: gut microbiome; material: fecal sample | place: Denmark | collected 2008
CTTGCGAAATCAAAGGGAAATTCCCCCAGTACTGCCTGGTTCTCAAGCGCTTTTTCGCTGTATGTTCCACCGGATATTACAGGATATTGGATATCCGGCTCTTTTACAGGAAGCTGCTGTTGGTGGAACTGGTAGGAGGTTTCTTTTATCCAGGACGGGTCTGTTTGTATTAGCCGGAAGGTATTGTCCATGGAATAAGAAAAGCCCTCCCATTCGGTCTTTTCACTGGCAAAAATGTAACAGGACAAGTAATACTCTCCAAAGTAGAACCTGCCTGGGGTATTTTCTAAGATATCTTTCTCAAGAGCCTCATGCAGAAGATTAAGATTCTTTGCGTACTGCTCCTCTGTATTCCCAAAAACAGTTATGGTAAATTCTTTTTCCTGTACGGTTTTTCGCAATTTCCCAACACGTTTTCCAGACAACTCATACTCCCAGAGATAATCTAGAAAGTCTCCGGTCTGCATCCAGTAAGGGGGCTGGTCCAAATAGATTTTTTCTTTTCCTTTTCCAGTTTCATAGTAAATCCTCATTTTAAAGCCTCCCTTATCGCTCTTCCAAGTTCCCGGTCTTTGAAAATGAACTTAAATTCTTCCATACGGTCATTTACAACATCTGCTACTGCTTTTCCGATTATCCTTGCTTCTCTCTCCGACAATCTATTGCTATCATTTGAAATCGCATGCTGCACATGGATATTTTGGCTTGTTATCTGCCTTGTAACACGATTTGTGTTCATTGCCATGACTTCATGCATACGCTCTGTAATAGCGGACATGTCCATGGATTCTAAGGCAATTCTGGAAAGATTTTCAGATGTTCTCTGTACCTGTTTTTCTTCTCCTTTTATACCCTGTTCAAAGCCTTGTCCGAAATATTTACCAACAGCTTTCATCTCTCTTGACGGAGAGTGAATACCAAGGAAATTTTTTGCCGCCGCTAAAGCACTTGCCGCAAGATTGGCTGCTGCATTTACTGCGCTTCCAATCCAGCTATTAATACCAGAAACAAAACCAGAGCCAAAACCAGAACCTGCACTGCTTCCATCCACTGATTTTGCTCCGGAATCCGCTTTGTTTGCCAAGCTTTTTCCGGCTGATTCGGATGCACTTTTTTTGCTTAATATTCCATCTACATATTTGCTTGATTGTTTCTTTCCTGTACTGCCTGTATCGGAGGAAGCCATTGATTTATTTGCTGTATTTGACAACGTTTTTGAAGTAGAATCAACAGCGCTTTTGTTACTTCCAAGACCGCTGTTATATTCTGAGCTTTTTTTTGCTCCAGTATTTTTTGTATTTTCACTACCTAACAACGTAACAGAAGATTTCGCAATATTTTTCGACGTAATATCAATTTGACCTTTATTACTTCCAAGCCCTAGATTATACTCACTTGTTTTTCTTGCTCCTGTGGATTGCGTATCCGCTGAACCTAATTTCTCATTTAAAGAATTCGATATATCTTGAGAAGTTGCGTCGATTGCCGGCTTTGTACTGGATAAACCTTGATTAAGTGAATCCCCTGAGTTTTTACCGCTTTGTTGAAATTCCGGTGATTTAGAATTTAATTTTTCCATTGCCGATTGTGCGGCTATTTCAACAGCACTTACTATAGCAGGCGTTTTTTCTGCAAATCCTTGAGCGGCACTGTCCCCAGCTTTCCCTGTAGATTCTTTTGCTCTTTCTTGAAACTTATCTAATTCTATTTTAGATTTTTCGACCATTTGCTTGGCCCCATCTACCATAGATTGTGTGACGCCTGGTACTCCATCTTCAACAGCTTGCTTTAATGCGGCATAATTCTCTTGCATATTCTTCACTTGGTTTTCTAAGCTGGTTTTTGTACCATTTTCAGCAGTAATAAAGCTGTTCTGGATATTTAACATTGCTTCACTGATTTTGGTAGCATCACCAGATATGATTGCACTGGACAGTCCCTCATAGTTCTGAATTATAGCATTGTATTCAACATAAGCTCCCTCTGCTTCTTTTAAACTTTTCTTTTGCTCTTTAAATGCTGCTTCTGCCTCATCCGCTTCCTTTAAAATACTTTGACTTGCTAATAAATACGCATTTGCTGCATCTGGAGATGTTTGTAGTAATGAATAATATTCATCCATTACTTTATTTGCAGCTTCTTGGGTACTGTTATAGTTTTTCTGTGCGGTTTCAAATTCTGCTGTCTGGTCTGTGTATTTCTTTAATGCATCAGCTCTGTTTTTTATTGCTTCTGTGTACGCTTCTTCATTTGCCACCAGAAGAGCTTCCGCTTTCTTTTTCTCGATAATCTGATCTATAGATGTCCCTAAATCGCCATTGGCCTGGATAATTTCCCATATTTTTTCTTTTTCAATACCAAGTGCTTCTGAAAGCTGATTAACAATGAAATTCGCTCTGTCCTCATATCCAGCTTTTACCTGTCCATTGGAATCTACCAAGCCTTTAAGTTCATTGTTCAACTCTGTGAGATAGCCATATTCTGCATTAACACTTTCCATAGCTTCTTTTCTTGCAGAATCCAATTCCTTGTAAGCCTCATATTGTTTATGGATTTCCTCATTGGCCTTCTTTTGTTCTTCTGTTAATGCATATTGAGATTCCTTAGAATCATCCGTAGCTAGCTTATATACTGTCAATCCAGCCGCCAATGCCCCAACTGCCGTAATCACCAGTCCTATAGGATTTGCGTTCATAACCGCATTCCATGCAGTCTGTGCGGCAGTTGCCAGTGTAATTTTACCTGTTAGTAACCCAACCACCGTCTGCCCTGCTGTCATGGTCGCATTAGATTTGATACCAGATTCCATGGCAATCAGTTGTGCCGCATTAAACACATCTACTGCATCTGAAGCTGTTTGCCATGCTTTTGCACCTTTACTCAGTACATTGCTTGTTTCTTTTACAACTTTATATCCTTTAAATGCTGTAAATGCGGCTGCCGCAGATGCCGCAAGCACATCCAGATTTTCCGCTGCAAAGTCCAATCCTTTTGTTAAAGGAGGCAATGCTTTTTCTGCAAGATTTCCCGCCGCTTCTACCAGATTGTCAAAAGTTGTAACAAGTGTTTTTCCTGCCTTTTTTAACCCTCCGGAATTTAAAGAATCTGAGATAGCATCAATAGCCGCATCTACCGGGCGTTCCAGTTCGTCTGGAAGCAAGTCGGCTAATCCACCGGCTAACGTCTCTGCTATATCACCGGCTGCACCTAACAGTTTTTTTCTGTTATCCACAATCCCGTCTGTAAAAGACTGAATAAAATCAATAGCAACGTCTACCATATCAGGGGCGTGTTCTGCTGCCTTCACAGCCAGATTTGCAAATTCATCACCAGCCGCATCAATGGCAGCTTCCATTCCACCGTCCTGAAAGGCTTTTGTGATGTTATTAATACTTTCTGTTGCGGATTCAGCAGTATCTTTCAAACTCCCAGATACCTCTTCATAAAAAACAATACCCAGACTTTCTGCGGAACCTCCAAGTTCATCTATAGCACCTTTTAAGTTATCCCTCATGGTATCAGCAGCCTTTTTGGCGCTTCCATCACAGTTCTCATAGGATTTCGTTAAATCCGTAAGGCTTCCTTGGCCTTCATTAATCAGAGCCAGCATACCGGATAGTGCTTCTTGTCCATACAGAGTTACAAGGTAGTTATTCTTCTGTTCATCTGTCATGCCGCCAAATGCGCCCTCAAGCATGCCTACCTGCTCACTCAAGGACTTCATTTTTCCGTTGGAATCATAGAAGGAAATTCCTAATTCTTCCATAGCATCTCTCATATCGTCTGTAGGCTTGGATAGACGGGAGATTGCCCCTCTTAACGTAGTCCCTGCTTGGGAACCCTTGATACCAGCATTTGCCATAATACCAATAGCTGCCGCTGTTTCCTCAAAGCTAATACCTGCTGCCCTGGCAAGAGGCGCCACGTATTTCATTGCTTCTCCGGTATCGGATACTGCTGCGTTCGTGCGGTTTGCATTTTCCGCCAGTACGTCCGCTACATGCCCCGCTTCTTCTGCTTCTAGGCCAAAGCCCCTTAATGTAGATGCTGCAATCTCAGAACTGTTAGCTAAATCTTCACCAGAGGCCGCCGCCATATCCAAAAGCCCCGGCATGGCTTCCATGATTTCATTCGTTGTAAATCCGGCAGCCGCTAGATTCTCCATACCTTCTGCCGCCTGACTGGCAGATAAAGAAGTATCTGCACCAAGCTGAATTGCCTGGTCTTTTAACTTTTCAAATTCTGTCCCAGCCGCTCCTGAGATAGCCTTTACACGGGACATTTGTGCTTCAAAATCTGAACCGGCTTTCACAGCCGCAATACCAATTCCTTCAAGGGCAACTGCTGTTCCGGTAATGGTTGTTGCGGCTGTTTTTAAGCCTTTAGTAGTCAAACTTCCAAGTTTCGAAATTCCTTTCTCTATCCCGGAAGAATCCAGATCTGTCTCAATAACCACTTTTCCATCTGCCATTTACTCACCTCCTATAAAAATTATATAAAAAGAGCACCTACCGATTTGATAGATGCTCTGATTATCGTATTGTTAATTAAGTGCTGGTAGATACTCCTCTATAACAAGAAATATCTTTTTCATAAACTCTGTTAATTTTCCATTCATATTACGAATAGTTTCTGCTTTCCATTCATAATATTCTTTTGCTGTCATTTTTCTGGCTTCTATAATGATTTCTGCTATCTGAGGTATGCATTGTTCAAAACATTGGCGTTCTGTCATCTTATGCCACCTCCTGGTACACAACTTTGCACTTATTGATGTTACCATTCGATAGCTGGTATTCAATCACCGTAGGATAACCATTTTCCTCCAACCATTCTTTGGCTTTCTGCAAAACAGAATCCTTGTACTGTACGGTTACGCCGTCATGCCCGTTTCTGCTGTAAGCAGTTCTGACAATTTCCTCAGTGAACAAATCCAATTTCTGAATGATAGCACTCATTGCTTTATCATGAGGTCTGCCACTTTCTGATAAGATACCAAGTTCTTTTGCCATGGTGGTGCAGTCCCAGAGTTTAGGAATATCTGAAAGCACTGGTACTTTTACTGGATAACCATTATCGGAGTAAATACGGACAATCTCAGCCGCTATGTATTTGGAATCAACACCTGCATCATGGAGAGCACCTTTGATATTCTTTACCATCTGGTTGACTGACGGAAGTTTTTCCTTTTTATCTGAGGTATTCTTCTGTGGAATGCCTTCACGAATCGTATCTTCCATATCATGGAAACGATTGATGTAACGTGCGGTAAATTCTGTTCCTTTGATTCCCGTCAATTTGTGAGCAATAAATTCGCAGCCTTTCTTTGTGATGTTGTAGCAGGGACGGCTTTGATTATTTGCATCTTTATAGGTGGATTCTTTGAAAAAGTTGCCCGGCTCAATTTTGAGCTCGGCTAATTCTGTCATATAAGAACGTACATCTCTCATAAGATTCTTGTGTTCTTTTCCTACCATTTCCGCTACTTCAATACTACTAATTGCTTGTTCAATTCTATTTTCCATAATATACCTCTCATTTCATTTCTTGATTTTACGCAAACGATATGGTATATTATTGATGTCATATCGCTTGCGATTTGATGAATGGGAATAGCAGCCTACCGACCAAAGTGAGATGCTATTCCTTTTTCTTTTTTAATTATCCTTCGTAATCTCATCAGCTAATTTCCTTATTCCTGTTCTTATTGCTTCTGATTCGCTGACTTTCTTCTTTTCACAATAAGCAATTAATATGCTATCTGTGTCTTCGTCAATCCTACACTGAACTTTTCTGTTCTTAGGATTTCTAGTTGGCCTTCCCCTTGTCTCATGCTCAAAATCAGGCGTCATAAGATTTCCTCCTTTCTTTGTACTACAAAAATAATATCACAGTGTAGTACATATGTCAATCACTTTATTTATTTTGTAGTACAAAAATATCATATTTTCAATCATCCCCTGTATTCAATTAACTTCATATATTTTTTAATGAAAATGGGTATAAGAAAACCACCTGCTGCCAGGTGGTTGTATATGTTTTTACATCTTATAGATAACTTTTTTTTCTCCAGTTTTTGAATGAGTTTCTATTTTCTTAATTACAAGTGATGTTCCGACAAGTCCGATATGAATGCAATACGTCTTTTTCTTTATCCAGCACACAAGCCATGCCTTACCAATCGACCCGTCCTGCATATAATATATATTACCAAAATAATCGTCTATTGGTTCAAATTCACTGCTATCTCTTGTGGTAAAAAATAAATCCACAATGTATTTAGGTACTTTTCCTGTTTTTGTATGTGGAATTTTTGTTAATGTACTTGGTGTCTCCCCTTCCCACAGCACCTCTTCTGTACATATTTCTAATTTCGATTTTATATTTCCTAATCTACATGCTTCTTTTAAAAACCCATTCATATAAGAAATATCTGTGAGGGCCTGAAATCTATTGTCCGCATTCTCCCATCCCGCAGATAAATCATATGGAATAGCAGAATAGTCTATATTTTGATATGAAATCGTTTTAACAGGCTGCTCTATTTCTTTTTCATCCATTTCAAATTTTTCTTCTGAAAAATCTAATAACTTCGCACCTATATTCCATCCTGCAACCCCTAACAATATCATTATAATTCCTGTTCTGAAAGAAAAAATACAAACTAAAATTCCTAGCAAAAATGTTATTGCAGACAATATCCTAACTCCAACACCAACTATATTTCCCATAATACATTTTCCTCCTTCGTAAAGATAGGAAAAGTATACCACACTTTTAGGATTTTTTCAGCAATTCTGACACATCTTCACCCTTCATAAGAGCTTCCTCAATCTTTTTCAGTATCTCATCTTCCTGCTTGCTGTATTTTCTGTCTAAACCATAATATTGCTGCATAGCCTTATAAAAAGACCGCTCTTCCTTAGATAGGTGTTTAGAAGATGTGTCCCTTGTCCTGTACTCAATCACTTTAGAAAGACGGGTTCCTTCTCCCAGATTTTCCAGAAGAATCATGAAGCGCCACCAGTGCATTTCTGTGGTCTGCAAATCAATGCCATACTGTTGCTGGAATCCTGCGTAAATAAGCTCTGCATCTTTTTCAAAGTCAAATGGCTGTTTATCATTAATTCCCGCAATCTTTCTTGGAAAAATCTTCTTTTCCTTTTCTCTTCCACAGGAGAAGAACCAAAACATCTTTTCCACATGTTCTTCCGTGTAATGCCTGCAGTTCTTATAAAATGTTTCCAGGATTTTTAATAATTCTCCTTCTGTGATTTCATTCCGGCATTGTTCTATCATTTCATTGCAGGACAGGATAGTGCGGAAATCCCAGCCTATGGAACAACATTTTCCCTGTATTTCCAGTTCTTTTGGAAATTTCTCCATTAACACATTCACGTTATCACCTCAGACTGGAAAGAATCTCCTCATACTCATTCTGCTGCCGAATCTGTTCATGTACTAACTGCCTGTAGGCTCTCATGCATAACAACGCATTGTTTCCAGCTCCGCAGATTTCTTCTCCCATTCCTTCGCCAAACACATGGTCAAATAATCCCTTCACCTTCCGACACAGATAAACGGATTTCTCACGCTCTGTCCCATCTGGCATATCGGCTTTGATTGTTTTCATTTTCTCCAATTCCTGGAAATACCGATTCTTCAATTCTTCGCTGTCTGCATCAAATAATTCAAATTCTAACTCCACTCCGTTAATCTTCATGTGTTTTCTCCTTTCTCCTGCCTTTTGCCGCCACCCTGTTACTCAAGGCTTTTTTAACAGGGGGAATTACTCCCCCTTCGCTTTAAATGCCTTAGTTTTCGTGTCAAAAGTTCCGATTTCCCAGTCGGAAACAGCCAGAAGATTTCCGGAACCCTGCATTTCTCCATCGTTATCAGAGAATTCGGATACTTCTACAGCAACCTTTCTTCTTTTTGCTTCATAGCTTCCTTCTGTTTCTGCTACCGGTTTCTCAAGGTAAACCAAGACGTAGTAAGTTTCTGCTTCTGCACCTGTCTTTTCGTTTTCTCCAATACCGGCAATAAATTCAATCGCCTTCTCGGAACGAATCAAGTCAAACTCTAAAGGTGCGGTCCATTCGTAAGAACCAATGGTCTGTGTTGCCGATTTCTGATTCACATAGCGTTTAGAAGATGTTTGTGCGGACGGAGAATCATCCAACTGTGTTACTCCAAAACCAAGAAGCTCATACTGTGCTTGGCTTGCCCCTCCAGATACATCCAGATATCCTGGGTGCTGCCAGCGTCCAACAACTCCTTTCTGTGTAGTTTCAAAAAGCTGTAAATTCATTTTTCTCATTCTCTCTACCTCCGTTTATAATAAACAAATTGACATTGTATTCTGTACTGGCACTTATTTTCCTGTGCCGCATATAAATAACCATCTGTGGTTGCCCGGATAGATTTGCTTTCCAATTTCCCAGGTAATTGCGGAAGCGTGCCATTTTCTGTGCATTCCTCCAACCAGTCCGCGAATTTCTCGTAGAACTCTGAGGTATCCTGGTTCTCTTCTGGTCCGTACCATTCCCTGGAGCAAAGGGAGAAAACATATTGCCGAAGGGTATCGCCATTGGTATAGCGCTTCAAAATTGGCTCTGCCGGAGTGCTTTCTATACAATATGCAGTTGCATCTTCTTCCAGATTGTCGAAATCCACCTTCGGGAACATGCTTTCAAAATCCTGTAAAAACGGGCATGTCTTAATAAAATCCGTAATTTTCCCTGCAATACTCATTTTGCTTTCCCTCCACAGAACTTTGCAGTTGCCTGTACAATCTCTTTCCCGCGGTCAGCCCAACATCTTTCTGTCCAATGGCTTCCGGCCTGTGGGTGCTTTGTTCTGTTCTTTCCCTTGTTCTCATAATATTGCCGCCTTGCATAAGGAGCGTTATAGGTAATCGTACCTGGTGTTTCTGTTACAGAGCCATTCGACAGATACCCGGATAAGAATGGTACATAAGGCGTAGATAATCGCCTTACTTCGTGAGTAAAGAACCTCTGGCCTTTCCCGTTTTTATTCAGATTTCTCTTTAAAAGAATTTTGTCTGTAGGGTCTATCTGCAGTTTAATCTTTGCCATTTAGGAACCACCGCCTATCCGTATGTGCTTAGAAGAACCAAAAAAGTTCTCAGAATGGCTGAGTACTTTTCCAACCGTTCCTGAGAACTTCTTTTTGATTTCATCAATTCCTCTCACTGTTCCTTTGTTCCAATTTCCAACCAGAAAAAAATCCCCATTCTGTACAGTCCAGTGTCCTTTGGAATTTGCAAGCTCTTTAAAATCATTCTCTGGAAGCCATGTACTGCATTCCTCATAGGGAATCCTGATTTTATACTCATCTGCACTGGACAACCCACGCTCCCCAACACTGCTTTTCTGATTTGTATGGAACCAGACATGCGGTATTACATGAGGAACATAAATGATTTTCTTTTCTTCCCTGTTTGGAAAGCGGTTAAAAATCGTAATCTCTGCATTTGTAAGCATTGCAATTCACCCCCACATATAAAAGTCCAGTGCCAGAAAGGTATCGTCTAATTACGGCATAAACTTTTGTTTGCAAAGAATTTGTGGCGATTTTTCCAGCCTCAGCTTCTGTGGCATATGTTACAGAATATCCATCTGTATTCTCAGATTGTATCTCTCTGCCACCGTGTTCCGCCTTTCTGCAGTCTTCCTGATAAATTAATTCTGCTACTTCACACAGGCACATCTTAATAAGTTCCATTGCCTCTTCCTTTGGCTCCTGGTGCATAAGATTTTTCAGGTAGGTATTTGCTTTCAAAACCGGTTGTTTCAATTCCAAATCATCTGGAATGACCTTTCCGCCATATTCATTTACATAAAAATCAAACGTCACCTTTATCATTCTTTTTCACCCTTGCCTTTCTCTTGCTTCCTCCGGCAGGTAAGGCAGTATTGTCGGAGGGGATTACTCCCCCGCCTTTAATACCGCAAATGGGCAGCGTTTTGCTTTGTTCGGCTGCAAGGAATTAATCGGATTCGGAATCTCCCAGCCAAGACGCATAACTGCTCTTAATGCTACCATATCCTGCTGCATAAGGTTGTAAGCAATGCTTCCATCTGTATTCTGTACAATGCCCTCTGTAAACAGTTTAAAGGTAATATCCTGACGGATAGAATAAGTTAGCTGAGAAAAGTCCCCGGAAATCATCAGAGCTTTTGATTTGTCAAACGCACCGTTATTCGGGAAGTTCATCGGGGAACCATCCAAGCTATAGGTAGTTCCGTTCTGCATATCAGATTTAAAGATTGGCTGTCCTGTGCTGTCTTTTAATCCTCTCAATTTTGCTCTCATGGAAATATCCGCCATATGTCCGGTTACGAAGAAGCCCGATTCTTCTACTTTAGCAATCACGCCATCCACGCCCATGATTTTGTCATACAGAGGGTCGCTTGCACCTAAGGTTACTACACTTCCTGCTTTGGTTGCAGTAGCAACCAGGCCGTCACGCCAGGTAGAAGGTTTGTTTACATCAAAGATAACCGCACCATCAATTACTTTTCCAAACGCTTCCTCTACCCTTGGTCTTACTTCTCCCCAAATGTCATATTCGGAGTCATCCAGAACAGCCTCTGGGATTGGAATAATTACCGCAATTTCTTCCGCAGTAATAAATTTCTTGTCCCATGCCATTTTGGTTGTCTGCTTCTGTCCAGTATCACCATTTACGAAATATGCCATCGGCAACATGTCCAAGACTGGCATTTTATAGGTTTTGCTGGACATGTTCGGAAGTCTCCGACCTCTTGAGAGTACAGCAGACTGTGTCACCACACCCTGGATAATCTCTCTTGCTCTTTCCTCTGGAATCAGTGTGTCAGCACCGCTTCTGTCAATTAATTTTGCATCATTTTCAAATAATCTAAGATTCATTCTGTTTCTGTTCATCTTTTACCTCCCTGCAGCTCTTCTGATTGCTGCATTAATAGAATCGTTTCCTTTTTCTGTTCCTTCCGCCCCTCCGGTCTGTACTCCTGTACTTACTACCCGGTATGACTGCCCCGTAAACCGTGGATTTTCCTTCAAGAATTTCTCAGCAGCTTTCTTGAAATCTGTCTTTTCATCCACCATTTTGGAGATTTTAAACATGACATAGTCCAGATCTTCTGTTTTAACTCCTTTAGAAGTAAGTACCTTTTCCTGTTCCATCTGTTCTACTTTTTTCAGGGCATTGTCTCTTTCCTGCTGCAACTGTTCTGTATTCGGCTGGTTTGCCGCACGCTGTGTTTTAAAATCAGAAATAGCCTGTGTAACCTCTGCCTCCGTCATTCCCTGACTGCGGAAGAAATTAGCAAGTGCTGTTCTTTCTGACCTTTCTACCCTTGCGTTTGCGATTTCTTCCAGTTGCTCATAGGTATACGTTCCGGTTCCATGTGCACCGGCAGCACTCCCAGCGGTATTCTGGCCGCCATTTCCAGTCCCGGTATTTCCACTCTGTGTATTTACAGAGCCAGCTCCTGCACCGTCTTCAAAAAGCTGTAAATTCATTCTGCACTTCATTCTTTCTACCTCCGTTTCGCCTCGACAGGCTCCCTGAGCTTTTTATGTCTTCACGTTTTGGACACAAAAATAAGACGCTTCACCCCGCGTCCCAAAGGGAGATTACGGACCACCGCCTTTCTAATCCCATACAATCTTTACGCAATCTGAATACTGCTGTGCAATATCCTCAAATGCAATTTTCATAGCCTGGAATAATGTATCTCCGCAAACCTCATCCTTTACATCTGTGATTTCCAGATGCCCGTCACGAATATGAACTTTCCCCCAGTCACGTTCTTCAACAAAGTTTGCTACCATTTGGCCAATAGCAGAAATCCCATGGCAGGCTACCGGATTCTCTGCGTGACCGTCAATAATTAAACCCTTATCTATATAGGTTATTGTAGTCATTCCTACTCCTTTTCCGCACTTTATGCAACGGTATTCATAGCATTGTTTCTTTTTGCTGTAACGCTTTTTGAATCTATGCTTGCAAAAACGCTGTTTTATTCTAAGAATAAAGTTCTCTATCCAGTTATACGCGCAATCTCCTCCTAGAAATCCTAAAACTCCTCCACCAACATTTTCACATCTTGATATATTTTCTTATAAGGTGTCTTCTTCTCTATAAGTTTACGAATTCGCATTTTAACCAGCGTTTCCAAAGATTTTAGTTCCATAAGCGTTTCTTGGGACAGTTCATCACGCTTTCCGCTTTGAATTCCAATCTTGCTGTTTATCAGTTTTGTAAATATCATATAATATCTATCTGCGCTTTTACTTCCCTGCTCTTTTGCATACTCCACAAAGAGTTTGATTTGGTCTGTTTCATATCGTCTTGCCTGTTTGGATTCATTACGGATTCCAAGCCATTTGCTGTCTTTTTCAGCAGCTATGTAGTAACCATTCTTTCTGATTGAAGATATAACCTCCGCTACCCAATCATTGAAATCATCCGCAACAGCTTGTCTTGAACGTGCACACATGGCATATATTCCAAATTCATTGTACATATACACTTTCTGCGCTTTACTATTGTTCTTTAACGGGGGTTCAAACTGAGCACCCGTTAATACTACAGAATATTTATCAAATCTATCATGATTTTTATTGTGAATATTCTTAATTGCATTTGCAGGGTCTTTATACTGCAATGCATATCCAATCTGTGTCCTGCTCATATAGATGTTGTTTTCCTCATCTACATAAAAATCACATACTGTTCCTAAAAATTCCCCATGTTTCACAAGTTTTAGTTTCATAATTCCATGTCCTTTCTATTTTCATGTATTAAAATAAGACACAGCATTCCGCCATGTCTTACGTTACTTTCAGGGAGGCCAGGAACATACCCTGGCAGGACTTCTCCCCATATTTAATTAACTTCATATTTTCCCTTTCTTGATACCACTACGGAGCTACCCGGCCAAGCCCGTCCATATAGACGCGCTCCATTTGCTCTGGAAGCCCAATTATTTTAGAAAATTTCTGGTACTGGTGCAAAGTGTTCAAATATCTTGCTTTCGCAGCTATAATATCACTCTTATCTGCTTTTCCTTGCTGCAGTTGTTTTGCATAAGCTCTTTGTGCCCGCATCTTGGTTTCCATTTTTCTCTGGGTCTGTTCTGCCTGGTACTGGGTATACTCTTTGCCCTGGTATTGTTTTGTCTGCTTTTCCCTTCTCTCCAATTCCTGTAATTGTTCTGGTGTATAAGTACGGATAGAATAGCCCGGAACAAAAGCCAGATAACTATGTCGGCAGTTCCAGCCACAAAGCCCATCACCTTGACCCAGGTGACATATTGATTTTAACTCTTCATAAGTGTACATATTCCCTCCCCACCAGTGAGAAGGTCTGTGTCCTGCGTGCCATGTGACTTCGTATGTGTCTGTTTTAAGGTCTTTTGCTATCATTTCATTAATTTGTGCGCTAAGCTGTGAAACTCCCGTCATAACAGCCCTACGAACTGCTACAGGCACCCGGTTGCTATACCCAGACTTCCCGTAATCAATAGAGCGAATTCCAGAAGCAGTCATTTCCTTTACAACTCTACGGAGCACTGTATTATAATCAAAAGCTCCTGTTACAATATCCAAACAGGCTCTATCCAAATACATTTGATAATATTCTGCTAGAGGAGTAAAGACTGCTTTCCCACTGATATTGACCGTCATACCCATAGACTGTGTGATATTCTTTAATTCGTTGCGTGTCTGATTTATAACGGCATGTGACCACTGCTGCACCTGCTCATTTTCCTCCAAAGGAACAAAACTCCCATTTATCTGCTCGTAAGCATCTTTATATCGGACGTATTCCCAATCACATACTTTATCGTATAGAGCCCATATGTCTGGATAACTTGCCTCCAGTAAACGTTTCAATTCCTGTTCTATAAACTCTGTACTATTTCCAAGTACCAGCAGTTTATTGATTTGATAATCCGCTGTACTGGTAATCTTTCCTGTTTTTCGGATTCTTCTCACGATATCGGAAAAAATCCTGTCTTGAAGTTCATAAAACTTTTTTTCCAGTTGAAGAGGAAGGCTCCCTTTTTCTTCCGGTGTCATGATATCATTCCTCCTCGGGGTCCGGGTCCAGCGTTTCCTGGATAACATGCTTTGCAGCTTCTTCCTCGGTTTCTCCGTACCATTTTGCCCGGTATTCCACCAACGGGAGTGCACCCATACTTACATCCAGTCTGTCACTTTGGCGTTCCGCCTGCTTATCTTCAATAATGGAATCGTCAAAATCAATCACAATTTCAGCCTCTGGATTCACTGGTTCTCCAAGTACCGCTCCAAGCCTTGCTACAATCTGGATTAATTCCTTTAACACAGATTCCAAGATAATTTCATGCTTGCTGATACTCCGGAACATATCAGAGTTTTCGGAAACTACCTGCGTGGCTGTCTGTATGCTCCCATTTTCAAATTTATAGTGGTTCTGTCCAAATCCGCACTTCATGGAAAGCATGTTCAAATTATCATTAATTCCCTTCTCATGCGCATCTGCACGCACTTCCATATTGATTTCCACAATAGGCTTTCCGCCATCTTTTAACGCATCTTCTGGAAGCTGATAAAAAACCACATCGTTAGGGTCGAATGTCTGATTGCCAAAAATGTCCGTACCCATCATTTCCGGCGCCACAAAAATCCGCTTCTTTCCAAGCACAAATTCATTGATATAAGAATCATATACAGTATCAAGGCCCTGTAGCACATCTATACTGTTAGCAAAGATGGCAACGCCCATTGGATTATCTTTCTCATAGTTATTCGTAATATTGAGCCTGTCTATAACAAATTGACGTTCTTTCATTCCAGTTTCCATTTTAGGAGAGAGGTTTTCGAATCCTTTTAACTCTTTCCAATCTTCTACAGGAATTTCTTTTCCGGCTCCATTCGTGCATTCCACTATATGATTTTCGATAACATACAATCCATTTTCTAGCAGATGCATTTGTATATGTGCATATTTCTTTGTTCCGATTATTTTATAAAAGGTAAAAGCACACTCTGTAATGTATCCGTTACACCAAGATAGCGGGTAAATATCAGAGGCAGAAACGTAATTAATTTTTATTTCTCCGCCATCCACAATTTCCCCGGATTCCTCATTTACCCGTATTTTATCCAGATAAGGAACATAAGCAACTGTCCCGGTGTATGCCTTCCTTTCCTGGTAATCATTTCCCAGCACAGAGAAATTATTATCTTCCAGCACTTTCATAACAAAAGTGTTTGTATTTTCATCATTAATGGTAATCTGTACACGCTCATTTAATAGCAAATCCGCAATATCCTCAGACAGTTTTTTTGCCATTCCAAGGCTTAACCTTTTACAGGTAATATGCTCTTTTCCGTTGTATACCTTATACCTGTGAAACTTTCTCACATTCGCCCGGTACCAGCTCTCCCATGCACTAATCAGGGTATAGAACCCGGAATTTACAGTATCATATCCTGCCTTATTAAGATATTTTATTATGTTCATGATTCATCCTCCCGTTCTCCTGCTGGCAGGAAATATTTCAATTTGCTCCATAGCCCCATAACCAGATATCTCAATGCATCCATGGCATGGTCTTTTACTTTAACAGGCACTTCTTTTCCTTTGTCTAACAAGTTTTTGTCATATTCATACAGGCCGAACTCTTCAATTAACTTCTCCTGTATAGGATTAACTGTCAGAATATGATATGTCAGGCATTTTTGCACCCTGGAAATTCCAAGAGCTACTGCGTTATCTGCGTCCTTAATTGATACTTGGTACGTCCTATCTGCTGCAGCCCTCTTTATTTCTTCTGCTAATCCTTTTGCTGATGGGTCTATGTAAATATAAAAAACGTTGCAGGCATATTCTTCGTATAAAGAATCTGTCATTTGAATAAAGTCTAGTGCATACTCAGATGGCGCTTTCTGCTTCCCTTCATCTCTTCCCGAATAGTAATACTCTGCAAGCCCTTCTATCTTTCTGTTATAGATATCCAAGCCAAAGCATTGATAGGTTGTAGCATTCTGCTGTCCATAGTCCACACCTATGCCGATTAATTGATAATGCTTCTGCGAAGGTCGCTCTTTGTGTTTATCTGAAAACATGTAGTAGATAAGCTCATCCACTCCTGTGCTGAGTCCAAGCCATACCCAGTTATATTGCTTTTCGTCTAAGCACTTCATCATTTCAGCGGATTCCACCAGGTCTTTTCCAAGCCACTCCTGTGGTACGTCCCGATAATCGGTGTGTATATGAACACAGTCAGGACGTTTTTCCATTTTCTTGCACCACTCTACGATTGGAGCATTCGGATTCTTCGGCGGGTTATACAGGTATATCATTTGAAATCCTGCCGCGTTTCCCCTAATAAAGGTCGCCTCTATATTCTGTAGTTCGTCTTCGCCCTCTCCATCTTCAAAAAATTCTGTCAGCTCATCCAAAATAACCAGCTTTATCGGTTTATCTTCGTCTATAATTCCCTTCGTATCGTCTATACCATCAGATCCAGAAAAATAAATCGTGGCGCCTGTTTTTTTATATTTAATTTCCATAGGGGATTTTGTAATATTAAAAGCTGTTTTCTTTATTTTTAGCCTTCCAATCCCTCTCAACATTTCTTTGTAAACGGTTTTCCTGAGTTTGTTATGATGTTTTCTGAGCACCACAACAGAACCGTTTGCATCTGAAACGATCTGATAATCTGCCCGGACTGCTGCAAAGCTGGATTTTGTTCCTGCTCGCCCGGACGTCAGAATAATGTGACGAATGCTTTTATCGTTAAAAATCTTATAATATTTCGGTATGATAATATCTGAAATTCTAACTTCCTGGCACATCATTTATAATCGTCACCCCATCCTCTTCTTCCTGTTGTGTGTTGCTCTTCTGCTTCATCATTTCAATTCTTGCTCTTTGTTCCTCTGTTGCCATATCCCAGTTTTTATGCAGCATTTCATCATATTGCTTAATAAGGGAACGAAGTTCTCCCTGGGCTCTGGCCTGGGCTTTTAAGAATTCATTTTGTTTATCCCATGCCTGCTGCACCTCCCATTTTTCTCCCATTATTTTTCCTTTTTTCTCTTCCACCTTTTCAACTGTTTTGTCTTCCTGGTCTTTTACATAGGCAATCTTCTGTGCTCGAATAATGGCCGCATAAGCAAGCTGTATCTGATGCCAGAGAAGGTCTAGTGGATCTGCCTCTTCTATGGCAGAAAAAATCTCCCTGGTTTCATCTGGGAGATACTTTGAAAAGAATCCATATTTTTCTGCGTTTTTGTTTCCTTCCGGGGCTCCATGCCCTGCTGCATTCTGGTTTCCCAGTCTGAATTTTTGTGTGCACACCTTTCCTGTTTTTGTGTGCACACTTTTTTTACCATCCTTTGACCATTTGTATCTGGTCTTCCAGGACTTTACTGTATTTATGGTCACACCGTATTTCTCGGCTATTTCTTTGTACTTCATGCCTTTTAGGTAATCCTGATAGGCAAGTTCTGCATTTGTTGCTTTTACTTCTCCATCCAAACATCACCACCTCTCTTCGTTTGTTTTGTAAATGGATCCTCTGGGGCTCGAACCCAGGGCTGCCCGGTTATGAGCCGGGGACTCTAACCTACTGAGTTAAAGGTCCATAAAAAGCACTGAGTTTTCACCCAGTGCTTGTCTACATTTTTTTTACATATTTGGCAAACAAATAAATACCAATCTTTATAATTCTGTTGTATAATATAATTAAAAGGAGGTAGTATCATGAATAGAGCAGTAAAAATTCTTAACCACATATACAATTTCATATTCAGAATTGTAACTTTTTTTGCCATGTTTTACTTAATAAGTTCATTACTGTTCTGCATAATTCCATACTCTTTTTTACTCACTAATGATTGCTGGCTATTATTTGTTTTCTCGACAATTGTTGTTTTATCCTTCATCTCGACCAAATTAATTATATATTTTCTTCTACGATTGCAGAAGTAAGTGCTTCATCCTCAGACGAGAATTTATCTGCAGATACATTCAAAGGCTCTCTCGCCTGAACAATGAGTTCGGTTTCTGCTTCCGTTGGCAATCCATTAATGCTTTGTCTTTTTAATGCCAACGATAGTTCTAACTTTTTCTGTTCTAGTTCTATCCGCTTCTGCTCATTCTCCAATTCCTTGCTGCTTAATTCTTCCTGTTTCATTTTCGTTTCTATTGTCTCTTGTTTGTATTTTTCCTTTATCGTAACAATATTTTTAATAAATTCTGGAACCTCTTTAAGCTTTATAATTCCATACGTTCCACCAAATAATCCTAAAAAAGTATATACAAATGTAGGTCCATATTCTTTAACATAATCAAATATTTCTTTAACCACAAAGATTATGTCTCCCTCCGAACATACACTGACCTTTGAAATTATCTTTTCTTTCTCTACAAAATGTGATAAATACTGAAGACTTCCATATAAAACTCCAGATAAATCGGCCAACCCAATATCTTTCTGTTGATTAACCCTTAAAGCAATGTAAAGATCATTACTGTAGAAAAACACATCAAAAATAAGGCTCAAAATATATGCCGCATGTTCATCTATATCGTCAATACCATTATAATTTCTCAATGTTTTATATAAATGATAATTAAGCTTATCGCCTTTTACAGTTTTCAATACATCTATTTTCCATCTTTTTTTATAAGGACATTTTACCTCTTTTAACAAGTGTCTTTCATTTTTTAATTTCCATAAAACATCTTTTTCATCTTCTATAGAACATTTGTCTTCTTCATAATATTCCTTTGCCACTGCAATGATAATTTCCTCTAACCTTCTATTTGGAATTAAAATAATATCATTTTCCTGAATATTATTCATAAATAAATTACACTTTTTTATTGCTCTATTTCCTTGTTTCATACCATATTTCGCTTCTACTCTATCGCTTAACGTTTTATCTTTTAAATCTGTCTGTTTGTCAATGTAATTCCAACCAAAAGCAACAAATTTATTTTTATAAAATTCTGAATAAAAAGCTCCACCTTGTGTTCGCACCATCCAAAAATGGATATTTTCCTTAATTTTAGGTATAGTACGATTTAATAAACTATCTAACATTATCTCTTCCATATTGCCACCCTTAAATATTTTCTTATTTTTACAATTATATAATAAAATATATTTTTTTACAACAAAACACCCCATATTTCTACAGGGTGTCAATTAAAGAAAATATTTTAGGGTCTCCATTTAGGAGAATTGGAAAGCCAGGAATCGAACCTGGGACTTGGAATTGTTTCCTGCTCTACCAACTGAGCTACTTTCCAAACTTGCAACCCATATGTGCCGTTATACCGGTTGCCTGATGGTTTCCAGCCTATCCTCGGCTGATTTTGATATGGCAGTAACATAACCATGAAGTAGACTGCCTCTTACCGGCACTGTGTAATAAAATACCTTTATATAAAAAGAGAATTGACGGTCTTTTATGGCATTTACCTTTCAAGCCACCATATAGGCGTTACCGTCTGAACCTGATACAGTAACAGGGCTGTGACACCCTGCTGCCATCAATACAAAAAGGAGTACTTATTATGAAAAACCATCTTGTTTCTGTTCCCAGTATAAATACTATCACAGAAAAAGCGAACATAGGCGAACATTTTATAAATTTTCTTCCTTTCCCAGATATCTATTATGCCGCATTCTGCAATTATCCTTTGTGTACTCTGTTTTTCTCTTTGGATAGCGATAGTTCATTTTCATAGCTACCATATCC
>UMED01001435.1_pt1 | contig 19714 bp, 21 predicted proteins | sample 1964661 | NCBI WGS metagenome assembly UMED01 (sample SAMEA4836011, study PRJEB28245) | human gut metagenome | biome: gut microbiome; material: fecal sample | place: Denmark | collected 2008
AGGAAGAGGAGGATATCCATATACCACAGGAATTAAAACTGCCTATTTCAGTTGCGGGGCAGATTGTGGGAAAGTATGAAGATATATCATCGCCGGAGGCCATTGGAGAATATTTCACCAGGCTGTACCGGTATAAAGGGGAGGGATTGGACGCAAAGGATGTGGTGGAGCAGTTTGAGCAGGGAAGCCGTTCCTTCATGTTTCCATTTGCATCAGTGGCTTCCGAGTTCCGCCTGATTGAGAGCAATACCAGGACCATTTTAATTGATACAGAGCCGGAAGCAGCGCGGATTGCCATGCAAATCCGGCGGGGAGAGCATAACAGGGAGCTTATCAGGCAGGCGGGACAGTACTGTGTAAATGTTTTTGAACATGATTTTGAAGCGTTAAACGGCGCAGGCCGCCTTGAACAGATAGACCGGGAATTTTATGTTCTGAGGAATAAGGAGCAGTATACAAGGGAGAGGGGACTTGTGATTGACGTAAGCCGCGGCGATGCCGTCATGTTTTAAGTCCCTTTCATGAAAATGGCATATGCCGGAAAGGAGTGAAGTGATGAGCCGAGGAGTACGGGTCCGGCTGTGGGGAGATTATGCCCTTTTCAGCCGCCCTGAGATGAAGGTGGAACGGTGCAGCTATGATGTGATGACGCCTTCCGCCGCAAGGGGAATGCTGGAGGCGGTCTACTGGCATCCGGGGATGCGGTGGGTGATTGACAAAATCTATGTGAGAAAACCCATTCAGTTTACCAGCATCCGAAGAAATGAGGTAAAGAGCAAGGTATTGGCAGGAAATGTATTGTCCGCCATAAACGGGGGAGGAAAACCGCTGTATATAGGCAGCAGGGAGGAAATCGTACAGAGAGCGGCCATTCTTCTGCGGGATGTGGAATATGTGGTTGAGGCCCATTTTGAGATGACCCCCAAGGCAACCCCGGGGGATAACGAGGGTAAGTTTAAGGACATTATCATGCGCCGGCTCCGCAGAGGTGAGTGCTATCACAGGCCGTATTTTGGATGCCGGGAATTCCCTGCCCAGTTTGCCCTCTATGAAGAGGAGAAAGTAGACACTGCATATGACGGAACGGAGAGGGATTTGGGGTATATGCTGTATGATCTTGATTACTCAGATACAGAGGACATTAAACCCATGTTTTTCAGGGCCGTTATGAAGGATGGAGTTCTGGATGTAAGGAATTGTGAGGTGGTGCGATGATTCTCCAGGCGCTTGTTGAATATTATGAAGCCCTTGAACGGAAGGGAAAGATAACCAGTCCGGGCTGGTGCAGGGCCAAGGTAGCGTACGGGCTGGATATTTCAGAGCAGGGGGAGCTTAAGGGTGTCATTCCCCTTAAGCAGGAGCAGCAGAATGGTAAAAAGACAGTCATGGTACCGCAGAACCTTACGGTACCGCAGATGGTTTCCCGTTCTTCCGGTGTATCTGCCAATTTCCTGTGCGACCATTCCGGCTATATGCTGGGAATCGATAATAAGGGGAAACCGGAGCGGTCCAGGGAATGCTTTGAGTGCGCAAAAAAGAAGCATAAGGACATTCTTGAGCATATCAGTAGTCCCGCAGCCAGGGCGGTGTGCCGGTTTTTTGACCGCTGGGCGCCAGATCAGGCAGCGGAAAACCCATGCCTGATACCGGAACTGGAGGAGATTATATCTGGTTCTAATCTGGTGTTCATGGTAGATGGGGAATATGTCCATGAGGACCCGGATATAAGGCAGTGCTGGGAAGAATATAGCGGTCAGTCAGGCACAGGACCTGTGGGCGTCTGCCTGGTGACAGGGCGCAGGGAGGAAATAGCCAGGATTCACGGCACCATAAAAGGCGTCCAGGGGGCCCAGTCCAGCGGTGCTGCGCTGGTTTCCTTTAATGCACCTGCCTTTGAATCATACGGCAAGGAACAGAGCTTTAACGCACCGGTGGGAACATACGCGGCCTATGCCTATACCACGGCGCTCAATTATCTCCTTGGGGACCGGACTCATGGGACAACCATCGGTGACACGGCAGTGGTTTACTGGTCCGAGGAAGGCGACGAACGATACCAGAATATATTTGCGTGCGTATCGGAGCCAACGATGGAGAACCAGGAAATAGTGGATGGGGTATTCAAGAACCTGGCAGAGGGAAAAGCGGTTGCGGCTCAGGATGTCCAGGACAGTCTTGATATGGACAGGAAATTTTATATATTAGGTCTGGCGCCTAATGCAGCCAGGCTGGCAGTGCGTTTTTTCTATCAGGACAGCTTTGGAAATATATTAAAGCATATAAAAGAACATTATGACAGAATGGAAATAGTGCGTCCGGCAGCCGACGCCGTGGAGTATCTGGGAATGTGGCGTATGCTGCAGGAGACCGTCAATAAAAAGTCCAGGGATAAAAAGCCGGTTCCCAGTATGTCCGGGGCAGTGTACAGGGCAATTATATCCGGCAGCCGGTATCCGGCGTCCCTGTATCAGGCCGTGCTTGGCAGGATACGGGCAGAGCAGGACGACGGGGACAGCCGGATTTATAAGATAACCAGGGGAAGGGCAGCCATTATCAAAGCATATCTGCTGAAAAATGGAAATGAAAAGGAGGAAATAACCATGGCGCTGAATGAAGACAGTAATAATACCGCGTACATCCTGGGAAGGGAGTTTGCGGTTCTGGAGGCAATCCAGGAGGACGCCAATCCGGGGATTAACGCCACCATAAAGGATAAGTATTTTAACTCTGCATGCGCGACGCCGGCGGCAATCTTTCCCATTTTATTTAAGCTGAAAAACAGCCACATAAAGAAGATGAATAATGGGGCGAAGGAGATATATTATGAAAAAATACTGGGTGATTTACAGGGAAGGCTGACTGTCGCAGAGGGACAGAAGGCAGCCTGCCCAAGGCGGCTTACCCTGGAGGAGCAGGGAATGTTCATATTGGGATATTACCATCAGACTCAGAAGAGATATGAGAAGAAGATAAAGGAGGAGGCTTAAAATGGCAGAGGTGATTAAGAACAGGTATGAATTTGTGGTGTTATTTGATGTGGAGAACGGGAATCCAAACGGCGACCCGGATGCAGGCAATCTGCCGAGGATTGATCCGGAGAGCGGATACGGTATCGTGACGGATGTGTGCTTAAAACGTAAGATACGCAATTATGTGGAGACACTGAAGGAAGACGAGCCCGGGTATAAAATATATATCCGGGAGGATGTACCCTTAAACAGAAGTGACAATACCGCGTACATTGAGCTTAAGACAGATGAAAAGGGAATCAAGGAACTCAAAAAGAAAGACCCTCAGGTAGACCAGAAAATACGGGATTTTATGTGCCGTAACTTTTTCGATATCCGAGCCTTTGGCGCGGTCATGACAACCTTTGTAAAGGCAGCGTTAAACTGCGGCCAGGTGCGTGGGCCTGTACAGCTGGGATTTGCCAGAAGCATTGACCCCATTGTGAGTCAGGAAGTGACCATTACCCGTGTGGCTATCACCACAGAAAAGGACGCGGAAAATAAGAGTACGGAAATGGGAAGAAAGAATATCGTTCCCTACGCCCTGTACCGCGCGGAGGGTTACATATCAGCTAATCTGGCCAGAAAATCCACGGGCTTTTCAGAGGAGGATTTGGAACTTTTGTGGGATGCCATCATCAATATGTTTGAAATCGACCATTCCGCAGCCAGGGGAAAAATGGCGGTCCGCCGGCTCATCGTGTTTAAACATAGTAAGGAACTGGGAGATTGCCCTGCATACAAACTCTTTGATGCCGTGGAAGTAAAAAAGAATGAGGAAGTGGAGTATCCCAGAAAATACGGGGATTACACGGTTGCCGTCCATAGGGACCAGATTCCGGAAACGGTTGAAGTTTCGGAGAAGATATAATGGAATACAGGGAGGATGACTTCCTCATGGTGTCCGGTATCCAGCATTTCACCTTTTGCAGGCGCCAGTGGGCCCTTATACATATTGAACAGCAGTGGAAAGAGAATGAGCATACCATAGAAGGAGAGCTGCTCCACAAAAAGGCCCATGATCCATATTTGGCAGAAAGGCGGGGCGATGTGATGATAAGCAGGGCATTGCCTGTGTATTCCAGGAGTATGGGTGTCAGCGGGGAATGCGATATTGTAGAGTTTCACAGGGCGGAGGATGGAATCGGACTCCATGGGCACAGGGGACTGTTCCGGGTATTTCCGGTGGAATATAAAAAGGGGAGCCCAAAGGAATCAGAAGCAGATATACTGCAGCTGGCGGCCCAGGCCATGTGCCTGGAGGAAATGCTGTCAGCCAGGATTGAAGCGGGGGCGCTGTATTACGGAGAGATTCACCGCAGGAATGTGGTGGAGATTACAGATGAACTGCGAAAACGGGTAAGGGATATATTTCAGGAGATGCATGAACTTTATGACAAGGGATATACACCAAAGGTCAGATGGTCAAAGAGCTGTAATGCCTGCTCCATGAAAGATATATGTATGCCGAAACTGGGAAAAGCATCACCTGTCAGGGATTATATCCGTGGGAAGATTGAGGAGGATGTATGAGGAAGTTATTAAACACCCTGTATGTTACTTCTCCTGATAGTTATCTGTCGCTGGACGGGGAAAATGTGGTAATCTATGACAACGATACGGAACTGGGACGGATACCGCTCCATAATCTGGAGGGAATAGTGTCCTTTGGATACAGGGGAATGAGCCCGGCCCTCATGGGGGGATGCGCGGAGCGGGACATATCACTTTGCATCCTTTCGCCTCAGGGAAGATTTCTGGCCCGCGTGACCGGACGTGTGCGGGGAAACGTACTTCTGCGCAGGAAACAGTACCAGGTTTCCATGGATCAGGACGCATGCCTGATGATAGGCAGAAACTGTATCCTTGGAAAAGTATACAATGCCAGATGGGTTCTGGAGAGAGCTGTGAGAGACCATGGACTTCAGATTGACACAGAGAAGGTGAAGGATGCGGCCGGGTTCCTGAAACAATCCCTCAAGCGCATAGAGGAAAGCCGGGACATGGCTCAGCTGCGGGGGTATGAAGGGGAGGATGCAGGCATTTACTTTGGGGTTTTCGACCAGCTCATATTACAGCAGAAAAAGGATTTCTATTTCAAGGGAAGGAATAGGCGGCCGCCTTTGGATAATGTGAATGCCATGCTGTCATTTGTGTACACGCTGCTGGCCAATACAGTTGCGTCAGCATTGGAAACAGTTGGCCTGGACCCTTACGTGGGATTCATGCATACGGACCGGCCGGGCCGCCTTTCCCTGGCATTGGATATAATGGAGGAGCTGCGGCCGGTTCTGGCAGACCGTTTTGTGCTTACCCTGATTAACCGGAAGATGGTAAACAAAAAGGATTTTTCCCGGAAAGAGGACGGCGCTGTCATTATGGGAGATGAGGCACGGAAGCTGTTGCTGTCAGAATGGCAGAACAAGAAAAAGGAGATGATTACCCATCCATATCTGAATGAGAAGGTGGAGTGGGGAATGATTCCATTTGTTCAGGCCATGCTTCTGTCCAGATATCTGAGAGGTGATATTGATGAATATCCGCCGTTTTTCTGGAAATAGAAAGACACCCGACAGCTGCGGCCGGAGGAGGAAGGTATATGCTGGTACTGATTACATATGATGTGAATACGGAAACCGCCGCAGGCAGGGCCAGGCTGAGAAAGGTTGCAAAGCAATGTGTCAATTATGGCACCCGCGTCCAGAACTCCGTATTTGAATGTATTTTGGATAATGCCCAGCTGATAAGGCTAAAGGCGATACTGACAGATATAATTGATGAACAGACGGACAGCCTTAGATTTTACAACCTGGGGAATAAACACTCTACAAAAGTGGACCATGTTGGGGTGAGTAAAGGGATTAATGTGGAAGAACCATTGATATTCTGACATGGTGTGCGGGCGGTAGAGCAGTATAAAATATTTTGGTGCGAACCTGAAGCAAACATGGATTTACGGGGGGATTCGCACCAGAAAAATTGCACAATGAGAGTGGATTGGGATGGATGCAGGGATGGTTGGGGTGATTCGAAGGGGGTGTTATATGATTTGTTTGTGGAAATGTGATGGAGAATAGTAGAGGTTATTGTGTATTATTGCTGTCTCCGCCCTCGCGGCGGAGTGGATTGAAATATGGCCCCCAGCAGCGGATGATAACGCAGTATGAGTCTCCGCCCTCGCGGCGGAGTGGATTGAAATTTTCCAGCCTGTCAATGGTACAGGTGCTGTAACGTCTCCGCCCTCGCGGCGGAGTGGATTGAAATCAGGTTACACGCTCCCCTGCGCTGTTGGTGCCGGTGTCTCCGCCCTCGCGGCGGAGTGGATTGAAATAAGTATGGATAAGTGATATCTCTGCTAAGGTAGGCCCGTCTCCGCCCTCGCGGCGGAGTGGATTGAAATATTTAACATATGGGCCAATAGCTTGGTGTCAGCAGGGTCTCCGCCCTCGCGGCGGAGTGGATTGAAATTATTACTGGAGAAAAGGGTTACAGACCTTGAAGGTCTCCGCCCTCGCGGCGGAGTGGATTGAAATTTAATCACATCAATGCTGTCCATGGCGCTGGAAGGTCTCCGCCCTCGCGGCGGAGTGGATTGAAATTCTCCGCTAGCCTGATAATCAATCACATACAACTCGTCTCCGCCCTCGCGGCGGAGTGGATTGAAATACTGGCATGCATGACTCTTTTGATTGTGATGATTGTCTCCGCCCTCGCGGCGGAGTGGATTGAAATTTAAGTACACTTTTATTATACCTTAGTTTATCCGTCTCCGCCCTCGCGGCGGAGTGGATTGAAATCGTCTGTTTCACCGGCCTCACCTCCTCCCGCATCCGTCTCCGCCCTCGCGGCGGAGTGGATTGAAATTTGTCCGATTCTACCATCTGGAAGTATCTCCCGTGTCTCCGCCCTCGCGGCGGAGTGGATTGAAATCGCATCTCACGCAGCTGTTTGGCCAAGGCTTCCGTCTCCGCCCTCGCGGCGGAGTGGATTGAAATACCTCCATCACCTGTTCCATTAGCATCATCCAACTGCGTCTCCGCCCTCGCGGCGGAGTGGATTGAAATAGAAAACACTTCCGGCCACTTGTCCATGGGGTACGTCTCCGCCCTCGCGGCGGAGTGGATTGAAATTTTGGATACCTTTACTGGTTAAGACCTCCCACCGTCTCCGCCCTCGCGGCGGAGTGGATTGAAATACTGCCCACCTCGTCCATATTGAAATCCTTATTGAGTCTCCGCCCTCGCGGCGGAGTGGATTGAAATGCTGGTGGCGGAGGGGCAAGCGTAGGAATAGAGAGTCTCCGCCCTCGCGGCGGAGTGGATTGAAATTCTTATACTCATAATAGATTTCCTCCATGGTATGGTCTCCGCCCTCGCGGCGGAGTGGATTGAAATACCTTTCTCAACCAGATAATCCACTGCGCCGTTCATGTCTCCGCCCTCGCGGCGGAGTGGATTGAAATCAGGTTCTCGGTGGAGCCGGATGCGTCCCTGATGGGTCTCCGCCCTCGCGGCGGAGTGGATTGAAATCTCGTTCTCCATGTTCAATTTTTTGTATATAACGGTCTCCGCCCTCGCGGCGGAGTGGATTGAAATAAATATTCCTCCAAATGTTATATCTGTGTAATTATCGTCTCCGCCCTCGCGGCGGAGTGGATTGAAATATTTTTATCTCTGTCAAAGGGCATTTGGGAGTGAAGTCTCCGCCCTCGCGGCGGAGTGGATTGAAATCGTGATATTATGATATCATCGAAGAAAAGCAAGAGAGTCTCCGCCCTCGCGGCGGAGTGGATTGAAATCGGGAGAACCGGAGGAAGGGAAGATTATGAGCAGGTCTCCGCCCTCGCGGCGGAGTGGATTGAAATTGGATAATCCGGTTAAAATACGTCGGAAGGCTCGTCTCCGCCCTCGCGGCGGAGTGGATTGAAATACGGTGGAGCCGGTGAAGCTGCTCACCGTGGTCCCAGTCTCCGCCCTCGCGGCGGAGTGGATTGAAATAGAGTAGATATAATTTTTCACAGCCTTATCTACCGTCTCCGCCCTCGCGGCGGAGTGGATTGAAATATCCAGTTGGTCGTCGCTCATTTCTGTCATGAGCGTCTCCGCCCTCGCGGCGGAGTGGATTGAAATTGTGAATCCTCCAGCTTATTAAACCAGTCCGTCCACGTCTCCGCCCTCGCGGCGGAGTGGATTGAAATCCGGTTACGCCAGTCATCATATATCCGGCGCTGGGTCTCCGCCCTCGCGGCGGAGTGGATTGAAATTGTAAATTTTAAGGCAGGCAGATTCAATCCTGTTGTCTCCGCCCTCGCGGCGGAGTGGATTGAAATCGAGACAACGTATGTGCATTTTCTGGCTGCGTCAGTCTCCGCCCTCGCGGCGGAGTGGATTGAAATGGCAGCCTGCGCAGCTCCGGGACCGGGCACAGGCGTCTCCGCCCTCGCGGCGGAGTGGATTGAAATTCGTCATCCCAGCTGTACCGATCCAGTTCGGATAGGTCTCCGCCCTCGCGGCGGAGTGGATTGAAATCTCCTCTCGGAAATACTAATATTGATAATTAAATGTCTCCGCCCTCGCGGCGGAGTGGATTGAAATCCGTCAATGGTCCAGGCGTTGCGGTATGGTTCGTGTCTCCGCCCTCGCGGCGGAGTGGATTGAAATTTAGCTATAGCCTTGAACTGTTCCAGGTTCTTGGGTCTCCGCCCTCGCGGCGGAGTGGATTGAAATCTAATTTACAGAAAGTATGGGACAAATTTGATAAAGCGTCTCCGCCCTCGCGGCGGAGTGGATTGAAATTTTTCCACCCTGGCTGCCTCCCGCGGCTGAAAGAGGTCTCCGCCCTCGCGGCGGAGTGGATTGAAATGGAAGAATCAGGGGGAGGAACCGGCAGACATCCTGGTCTCCGCCCTCGCGGCGGAGTGGATTGAAATCACAATATTGGCTTAGGTAGTTCCCTATTGGTATGTCTCCGCCCTCGCGGCGGAGTGGATTGAAATTCTGGGAGGTCAGGATTGTTTGGCGTAAAATCAAGTCTCCGCCCTCGCGGCGGAGTGGATTGAAATCTCACATTCCAATCCTGGCTATCCTCTCCGCAAAAGTCTCCGCCCTCGCGGCGGAGTGGATTGAAATATTCATGACGCCTTCCATGGATTCCGTGGGTTTTAGTCTCCGCCCTCGCGGCGGAGTGGATTGAAATTCACAGCTGGAGGAAGAGACACGATGGATAGGGTAAGTCTCCGCCCTCGCGGCGGAGTGGATTGAAATCCTTTTTCTTGGCATATTCCAATGCCTCTGCTGTTTGTCTCCGCCCTCGCGGCGGAGTGGATTGAAATATGCAGATTGATGAGATACGCTTAAGGGAGAATCGTCTCCGCCCTCGCGGCGGAGTGGATTGAAATAGTTGTCTTTAATTCCTTATTCTCCACTTTTCACAGTCTCCGCCCTCGCGGCGGAGTGGATTGAAATCTGGTCCCCAGTCATTGGATGGAGTGTATATCCCGTCTCCGCCCTCGCGGCGGAGTGGATTGAAATATTTCCCGGGAGGGTTGGGGTGAATCGCCAGGAAGGAGTCTCCGCCCTCGCGGCGGAGTGGATTGAAATTCTCCATACGAGATATATTAAACTGGTTGGACTAGGTCTCCGCCCTCGCGGCGGAGTGGATTGAAATAATAAAGGCAGGAAGCTGTTCAACAAGTCCTGTCGCGGTCTCCGCCCTCGCGGCGGAGTGGATTGAAATAGCCAGCTTCTCATGTACTGAGTATGGGCTGTGGTCTCCGCCCTCGCGGCGGAGTGGATTGAAATCCACCATAATCAACCCAATAATAACCATAATCCGTCTCCGCCCTCGCGGCGGAGTGGATTGAAATTTCCCTACGGCAACATCAGAGGCAGCTCGATAGAGGTCTCCGCCCTCGCGGCGGAGTGGATTGAAATCTCGGACAGGTAGAATTGATGCTCCGCCGACTAAAGTCTCCGCCCTCGCGGCGGAGTGGATTGAAATTATGATTGGCCACCTTGATTTGTTCCTGCATAACGTCTCCGCCCTCGCGGCGGAGTGGATTGAAATCCCGGTGGAGACAACGGTTCCCATCCTGATTACCGTCTCCGCCCTCGCGGCGGAGTGGATTGAAATCTGTGTGAGGCACGTAATAAAGGGGCGGAGGAAAGGTCTCCGCCCTCGCGGCGGAGTGGATTGAAATGCGCAGAGTTGTCTGGGCAAACCATGGGCGTGAGGGTCTCCGCCCTCGCGGCGGAGTGGATTGAAATATGCTCAAGGTAGCCGAGTCGCCCAAAAAGCTGCGTCTCCGCCCTCGCGGCGGAGTGGATTGAAATGACATGCGAACATGGAAAATGGTCTGGATATTTGTCTCCGCCCTCGCGGCGGAGTGGATTGAAATATCTGCCGCGCATCCGCCACAAATCCCTCTTCCGTAGTCTCCGCCCTCGCGGCGGAGTGGATTGAAATACCAAAGACGATGCTGTTGACATAGATGATAAAGTGTCTCCGCCCTCGCGGCGGAGTGGATTGAAATCTGCACCAATCCATGCGCCCAGGCCACTGGGCTAAAAATCCGCCAAATACAGGATTACATCAAGTTAAAGTATCATTTACCTTTTATCAAACGAAACAGCGTATTTTGAACTGTAAAAGGTTAGAGCAAACTAACAATGATCAGCAAAAAAGGTGGGGTAAGCCCCACCTCTGCCATAATCTTGTTAAAGGGTATAAAGAATGTAAGCTTCCATTACACCTTCCATGCCCGAATCTCCCTAAGCCCCGGCACCAGTACCTTAGCGCTGGTTTCCAGAATTATCGGTCCCTTTCAGCCGTATGATATCGTCCGTACCCAGAGGCACCTGGTTTCCGTGCTGCTCCAGCGCGCCCAGGGGAATCATGACAATACTTGTTGACCTGTTCCATCTCTAACCGTACAATCCAATCAGGAGGTTATATACACATGATTCAAAATTATCGTGACTTATTAACCCGCGTTTCCTCACGCGGTTCTTATGGCCGGATAAACTGCCAGCAGTCTGGTGTACAGCAGATATCCCACAAAGCAGTTGAGCCCCAGTTTAATAGGTTGAAGGGGATGGTATCCATAAAGATGAAGGTGGGCAGATCGCTGATGGCCGGATTTACCGCGGCCACCATGGTAATCACCTGGTTCAGAGGGAGTCTCATGGCCGCTGCATACAGGGGAAGGGTAATAAATGCATGCAGAAACAGGCGAACAGGGTCCGGATGTGGACGCTGACTGCCATAACCCAGGCGGCAGAAGCAGGTCCCATGAGGAACAGGGCAATAATGGACGGCACGTCGCTGAAGTCGATCTTGTAAAAGGGCGGCATCATGGGAACGGAGAATTCCAGGGACATGAGGGCGCCGGCAACTGCAGCCAGCATACCGGTGTAAATAAGTTTCAGAATACTCCATTTAGTTTATAGCAAAACCTCCTTGATAAATGCTTTCGGTATGGTGATTCAGCAATGAATGAAGTTCCAGGAAACAAAAAATCTCAGGTTCCGGGGAACCTGAGAATAACTTCATAGTCAATATAAATAAGGAATGACGCCCAATATTCATATGAACAAAATTGTCTTCTCTCATCCAGACTATACTGTCGGTTTTGGAATCGCACCAAATCAGCCTCATGCAGCGGGTCGCGGACTATACCGCCGGTAGGGAATCACACCCTGCCCCGAAGAACCTATTCATTTGCTTTTCTCATTTCAAATTATCACAAATAACAACGGCTGTCAACTGCAAAAGATGCAGTTTTTTGTTGCTTTTTTCACGATTTTGTTGATAATAGATATAGACGCATGTTTAAGGCATATTCTGGCATATGAAAGGCAGATTTGACAGGGGAATCGACTTTAGATATACTAGAATGAAACGTATCCCGTGTTTTGTCCTGTCTGCGGCTGGTATTATCAGCCGTGATTGATGGATTATAAGGGACAGGACTCTGGCGGGAAAGCAGTAAGGAGGTATGTATGGATTGGCAGACACTGCTGTGCGACGACCGCATCCGCAGCTACAAGAAACAGTCCTCCACGGACCTGCGGACAGAGTTTGAGAAAGATTATCACCGTATTATCGGCAGTGCATCCTTTCGGCGCCTCCAGGATAAGACCCAGGTGTTTCCGCTGGACAGAAGTGATTTCATCCGTACCAGGCTGACCCATTCCCTGGAGGTTTCATCTCTGGCAAAATCCTTGGGACAGAACATATCGGAGAGCATCCGTACTATTATCAAGGATGAAACTTTTACCCCTGAACATAAGGCGGGGGTGTGTGACATTCTTCAGTGTGCCGGATTGATTCACGATATCGGGAATCCTCCCTTTGGCCACTTTGGTGAGACAGCCATTCAGGATTGGTTTAAGAAGAACCTGGAGAAGCTTACATTTAAAGGGAAAACCCTTGCGGAAATTCTGGAGCCCCAGATGGTGCAGGACTTCTGTCATTTTGAGGGCAATACCCAGGCGTTCAGGGTAGTGACAAGGCTTCATTTCCTGGTGGATGAGCATGGCATGAACTTGACAAAAGCTCTCTTGGGAACTATTATCAAGTATCCGGTATCTTCCCTGGAGATTGATAAGGACAGCGGCGATATCCGCACCAAGAAGATGGGATATTTCCATGGCGACAGGGAGAACTTCCAGGATGTGCAGGAATCAACAGGCACATTGGGGAAAAGGCACCCGCTGGCATTCATATTAGAAGCAGCGGATGACATTGCCTATAAGACGGCAGATATCGAGGACGCGGTAAAGAAGGGGTGTATTTCTTATGAACGCCTTTTGGCAGAGTTAAAGGCGTATAAGGCTGACAGCCAGACAAACCACTATATCCAGATTGTGTCATGGCTGGAGGAGAAGTATGGAAAGGCCGTGGGAAAGGGATATGACAGGCCGGACCAGTATGCGGTGCAGAACTGGATTATCAGCGTCCAGGGCCAGATGATTTCAGGCGTTACGGAATGTTTTGCCGGCAACTATGAATCTATTATGGAGGGTACCTACACCAGCGACCTTTTTGCAGGTACGGATGTGGAACTGTTGATGGAAGCGCTGGGGGATATTGCCTTCCGGTATGCGTTCAGCACCAGCCCCATCCTGAAGCTGGAGATAGCGGCACAGACAATATTTGACTTTCTTTTGGACCGGTTTGTGGACGCTGTGATTCCCTACGATACGGACCTGCCCATGACCCAGGTGCAGAAAAAGCTGGTTTCCCTTATATCTGACAATTATAAGATGATATATTCCATGTGCGCCCGGGACAGGGATGATGAGGAACGGCTGTATCTGCGTCTGCTGCTGGTGACGGATTATATCTGCGGCATGACAGATACATTTGCCAAGGATATGTATCAGGAACTCAATGGTATACGATAGATGGCCGGATGGAGACCCAATGGATAGCGGGAGAAAATACAGGGTCAGATGGGGTTATCTGGCCGCAAGTATCATTATTTTTTAATTGATTTAATTATCGCCCTGCATGTTCACGATCGCATCATCAGACCCTATATAGGGGACATGCTGGTGGTGGTGGTGGTGGTGTACTGTTTTGTCAGGGTGTTCGTACCAAGGGGCATGAAGCGGCTGCCGCTATATGTGTTTCTATTTGCGGTCTGTGTGGAGGTGCTGCAGTATTTTCGCCTGGCAGAGATGCTGAGGCTGCAGGGGAACGCTGCGGCCAGGATTATCCTGGGTTCCGTCTTTGACTGGAAGGATATTGCCTGTTACGGCGCAGGATGCCTGCTTATACAAATATATGAGATTCGAAGGAGGGCCTTATGAAAGGTTATCAGTTGAAAATTACCATAAAAGGCAGTAAACCGCCTATATGGAGACGCGTGGTGGTGCCGGAGCAGTTTACGTTTTGCCAGCTCCATCAGGTGATTCAGGAGGCCTTTGGTTGGTGTGATTACCATTTGCACGAGTTTGAGTTTAAGAAACTGGGGCTGCTTATAAGGGATCTGGCGGAGTCTTGCAGCTGCGATGTGTTGGAGGAGGGAACACAGATTGGAACTCTCATAACAGAGAACCCTCGTTTTATATATACCTACGACTTCGGGGATGCATGGGAACACCAGATTCTCATGGAGAAGGAAGTGGAGTATGAATACAGCTATCCCCAGGTGTTAAAGTATAAGGGAGACAATATTCCGGAGGACTGCGGCGGTATAGGCGGTTACTATGACCTGTTGGACCAGCTGTCTGACCCTGAGGCTGAGGAGCATGACATGATGGAGGAATGGGCCCGCCAGCGGGGAATAGGAGAATATGACATGGATGAAGTAAACGCCAATTTAAAGGCACATCCGGCATTTGGACAAGGTGGAGCGGGAGACGGACAGGAGGATGCAGCCCGGGAACATGCGGTACAGGAGGATGCGGCTCAGGAACATGCAGCCCACAAACAGGTAACCGGTCCCCAGGATGCTGAAAAGCCGGAAACACAGAGGCCAGCTCCAAGGGGAATCCATACCCTGGAGGACCTGTTCTCCAGGTTTGAAAAGACCGAGCTTCTGCGCATTGCCAGGGTTCACCATATTGGGGGATGCGGTGAGATGGGTAAGAATAAGCTGGCCCCGGCTCTGGCTGCCGCCCTGCTGGATTCCCAGCGCATGGGGCGGTTCTTCGGCACCTTAAGCGATGAGACCGCTGCAGAGTTTGAGAAGGCCGCTGCAGCCGGAGGTATGGAATACCAGGGAGACCTGGAAGCTCTCAGTTTCCTCCACTACGGCGGTTACTGCGGGTTTACCAGCCTGGGAACAGCAGTTGTTCCGGCAGATGTGGCAAAGGCATATGATGAGCTGAATACAGAGAAATTCCAGTCTGAGCGTCATTACCGCAGCCAGGTATGGGCTTGCTGCAAGGCAGCGGTTTACCTTTACGGCGCCGCTGATGCGGGCCAGGTGGAGACAATCTGCAAGGCAGTTGGCTGTGAGGCAGATGCAGGGGAAATTACCAGCCTTTGCCGTGAGATGAAAGGAGTCTGGACTGACTTTGCTTATTGGGATGACCGGTTTATTGACTGGGATCTGGTTCAGGGAGATGCCTATAAAGATGTTTTGAATTATCAGAAGGGCAAGGAGTTTTATATACCTTCTGCCGCGCAGGTGAAGGAGATTGCCAGAACCGGAGCAGTAGAAATTAAGAGACATATCCGCCCGCTGAAGGCGTTTTTCCTGGCCATGGTTGGCTGCGATGAGGAGACCGCTCAGGAGGCAGCGTCCTCCATCCATCACCACGTAAGGCTGGGGACAACGCCAAAAGCAGTGGAAGACATCATGGAGCATTTTGGACTGAACCTGGATTCCCAGGAAAAGATGAATGGATTCGATGAAATCATGGAACAGGTATGGAAGGAAACCAGGACGGTTGGCAACTGTGGTTATAACCGGGTGGAGCTGGACGCCAAGACAGCACGCATTGACCCGGATGCGCCCTGTCCCTGCGGCAGCGGCAAGCGTTACCGCCAGTGCTGCGGCCGTAAATAGGGAAGCGGAGGTGTGTCTGGGAAAAACTGGATGTGGCGCTGGCCAATATCGGGAATTTTCCTTCCGTACCGGATTTTGCATCGGAGGCCAGATATGGAGACCTGCTCATACGTCAACTATTTCTCCTACATGTCTAACGCGGGCGTGAAGGCAGTGAAGAAACTGCTGGAGTAGAAGGAAGTCAAATACTTCCATGATTTGGCTAACGCGGCAGTGGATGCAATGGAGCGGGATGTGCTGAATGCTATGGCTATGTTTGCGTTAGAGCAGGTTTGAGATAAGAGAGCTGTTTTTATTCCGGCGGGTCATGTGATGACGTGTCCGGACGGGCAGCTCCTTTTTAATGTCCGAAGGGATGCTTTAATATGCCCTGTTGAAATAGTTATTTTATGAATAATGAGCAAATTCATCTTGTATTTTATATAATGTTATGATATGTTATACATAACAATATATAACGTCAAGGAGAAGCTGTTATGTTAAATTTTGATGAGGCAAAGGTTCTGCAGGAGCACAAAAACGGACTCAGCATTGTGGGAGCAACAGAGAAAGCAGTAGATGAGGTAGTAAAGAGAGGATATAAAAATATCTTCTACATAGGAATTGGGGGAACTGTGCTTTATGCCAACCAGATGGCCCACATAGTAAGGGAAGAAGGCTCTACCATTCCGCTGTTCATCGAAAACGCAGCGGACTTCTGTGTGGTGGACAATCCTCACTTTTCCAAGGATTCCGTGGTAGTCATCGAGAGCATTTCCGGTGATACGAAGGAAGTGGTGGCTGCGGTGGATAAGGCCCATGAAATCGGAGCCACGGTCATAGGCTATGTGGAGAAGGAAGGCAGCCCGCTCTATGAAAAATCAGATTATCTCATAACCACCGCAGGCGGAGGATACTATTTCTGGTACACCGTGACCCTGCGCTTCATGTATCATGCAGGCCAGTTTCCAAGGTATGAGATGTTTTTTGAGGAGCTTAAGAACATGCCTGAGAATGTGGTGGAGATTTATAAGAAGGCAGATGTCAAAGCAGCGGAATACGCGAAAGCATATCAGGATGAGCCTATCCAGTATCTGGTTGGTTCCGGCAATCTGGAGGACTGGGCTGTCTGCTATGGCATGTGTATCATGGAAGAAATGCAGTGGATGCGCACAAGACCCATATCGGCCTCTAATTTCTTCCATGGGACATTGGAGGTTATTGACAAGGATACCTCTGTAATTTTAATCAAGGGTGAGGATAAGACTCGTCCGCTCATGGACAGGGTGGAGAATTTTGTCCACAGGATCAGCGCTAAGGTGACTGTGTTTGACAGCAAGGATTTTGAGCTTAAGGGAATCAGCGACGAGTTCAGGGGAATGCTCTGCCCAATCATCATGCGTTCTGCTTTCCAGAGGGTATCCACTCATCTGGAGCATAACAGACGGCATCCTCTGGCTATCAGGAGGTATTATAGGAGGCTGGATTATTAATATACCCGGCCCTTCAGAAAGCATGCTGGCAGTACCAAAAATGCATTGAAATCAAGGAGAAAAGGGACGTTTGAAATGGTTGCGCGAATACTTTCCCGATGGTATACTTAAGCTATATATGGTCATGTATCGTATAATAATGTTACAGACATAATCAATGGAGGCGGAATCATGGGAAAACTGAACAAGGAATCAAGCGTCCCTTTGTATCAGCAGCTGATGGAGGTAATCCAGAATCAGATACTCAACGGAGAATTAAAAGAAAATGACAGGATACCTACTGAGATAGAGTTGAGCAGGGAGTATGACGTCAGCAGGATAACAGTGCGTAAAGCCGTGGAATTATTGGTGGAGGAGGAGATACTGGTAAAGCGACAGGGCATAGGAACCTTTGTGTCGCAGAAAAAGCTTTGCCGCAATATCAATGGTTTCATGGGATTTACTCAGAGCTGTCTGGCGGAGGGAAACACGGCCGGGGCACAGTTGGTGTCTGCGGAACTGGCAGAGGCCACTATGGTGGACGCAGAGGAACTGAAGATTCAGGAACACGAGAAAATCATTAAGATTGTGCGGGTGCGAACCTGCGACGGGATTCCCGTTATGCTGGAGGAAAATCATTTTCCGGCCCGTTTCGCATACCTTTTGGGCCATGACCTCACAGGGTCCCTCTATCAGATATTGGCGGAGAATGGGACAATCATGGATAATGGCATTAAAAGAATTGGAATAAGCCAGGCCAATGAGATTGAGCACAAGTATCTGGGCGTGGAGCTCGATGAGCCCCTGCTTTATGTAAAGGATGTCAGCTATGATCGGGAGGGAAATCCTGTCCACAACTGTAAAAGTGTGATTAATCCGGACCGCTATAAGATGACGGTCATGGTTAATGCTTGAGAAAAGGCGGACAGAGAAAGATAACAATCAGTAAATCCCAGGTATCGGTAATGAATATCCAGTATCCAGTACCCTTAAGAGGATGATGGAGGATTTGAGTCATCCGGCAATCGGGGCAATGATTGATACAATTCCCATGGCATTGGCAGGTGAGCGGCCGGAGGATTACCTGAAGGTATTCGGGGAGCGTCTGGTGCATGTGCATTTTATCGACGGTGCGCCCAGAGGACACCTGGCATGGGGGGACGGAGTTCTGGATATGAAAGGGTATCTGCAAGAGTGTTCACGGTATTCTTACAAAGGTTACCTGTCCCTGGAGATAACAGACGGCAGATACAGAGTGGACCCTACAGCCTCTGTTTTACAAAGCATTGAGAGGTTATATGACGTATTGATTTGATGCCCCAGCGAACAGTAAATATACTAATAAAGCGGATTCCCTGCGTATAGGCGACTGGAATTCGCTTTTTTGGGCAAAAAGCCAAAAAAAGTACATGCTAAATGTGAAAATTATACGAAAATTAGATTATGAGTACATTTTATGTTTACAAAATATACATAACGTCATATAATGATTACATGATAATTAAAACACATCAGCAAAGAGGTGAGGACATGTTAAGAGTACTGGGATTGGGCGATAACGTGGTGGATAAGTATATGCACATCCGTACCATGTACCCGGGCGGAAACGCATTGAATTTTGCAGTCTATGCAAAGATGTTCGGAATTGAAGCCGGTTATCTGGGTGTGTTCGGAGATGATGAGGCTGCCGCCCATGTGTATGATACGATCCGTGGTCTTGGGCTGGATCTCTCCCACTGCCGTTTTTATCCGGGAGAGAACGGATACGCCAAGGTGCGTTTGGACGACGGGGACCGGGTATTTACCGGCTCCAACAAAGGCGGGGTATCAAGGGAACATCCTCTGGGGCTGACTGGAATGGACAGGGCTTATATAGCCGGCTATGACATTGTACATACCAGTATCTTCAGTTATGTGGAAGATGAGCTTCCGTTAATCCGTCAGGCATCATCCTTTGTATCTATGGATTTTTCGGACAGGGCAGACGAGGGGTATTTGAGACAATGTGCGCCATATGTTGACTGTGCCAGTATCTCCTGCGGCGATATGCCCAGAAACGAGATTGAGAAACAGATGGCTCTGATTCGGGAATTCGGATGCAGACATATTGTTATTGCTACCAGGGGGTCCAAGGGTGCGCTGGTAATGGTAGACGGACGCCTCTACGAACAGTCACCATGTCTGGTAGAGGCGGTGGATACCATGGGAGCGGGAGATTCCTTTATTACCTGCTTCCTGATAAATTATGTGGATGCCATGAAGGACTCCAGGGACTTCCCGGCAGCATCGGGAACCAGAGGAACAGTGACAGCTGCAGACTATCAGGATTTGGCAGTCAGAACCAGTCTGTACCGTGCAGCCGTTTACTCGGCAGTCAACTGCCAGAAGAATGGATCATTCGGATTTGGCAAAGTGTTTCAGGATGAGTAAAGCATTATGCAAAAAAGTATTATGAAGAGGCGGAAGGAGTTTATTATGAGAAGGTTTGTTAAGAAAGCGGCGGCTGCCCTGTTGGCAGGAACCATGGCAATGTCACTTACAGCTTGTGCGGGATTTACCCCCAGCGGCGGTGACAACAAGAAGGACGCACCGGCTTCTTCGGAGGCAGGAGCTGACACAGGTGTTACACAGGCTGATCAGACATCAGGAGAGAAAAAAACCATAAAGTTTTTCCACAGGTTTCCTGATGAGCCGTTTAATCAAAAAGAGGGTTTAATTCCCCGCAGCTTGCTGCG
>UMED01004124.1_pt1 | contig 19377 bp, 23 predicted proteins | sample 1964661 | NCBI WGS metagenome assembly UMED01 (sample SAMEA4836011, study PRJEB28245) | human gut metagenome | biome: gut microbiome; material: fecal sample | place: Denmark | collected 2008
CGCAAGCGTTGAAGGGATGCGGGTACGATTTGGGCAGGATACCGATTGCGGTATCCAAGGATGAGCGGAAGGAGAGGTGATACCGATGGACAAGGCCAGAAAGCGGGACATGAAGCTAAGCGATTATAACATTTCCCGCGCCAAATACAATGAGCTGAAATACTTCTGTATGCAGTATGAGGAGAAAAAACAGGAACTACATAGGGGGTATGGTCTGGGGGCTGTTATTAATGACGGGATGCCAAAGGGAAATATGCCAGGGAATCCAGTAGAACGTACGGCGATACACAATGCCATGCTGCAGACGGATATTGAACTGATAGAACAGACAGCCATGGAGGCCGATGCAGATATCTACCAATGGTTGATTAAGAGTGTGACGGAAGGAATTCCGTACGAATACATGGATGTTCCCCTATCGCGGACAAAGTTTTATGATTCAAGGAGATACTTTTTCTATCTGTTGGCACAAAAAAGATAAAGTGGGGAACTACAAAGGGGTACTTCCGTGATATTATGATATCATCGAAGAAAAGCAAGAGAGGCATCCAGCAATGGGTGCCCTTTCTTTACCCATTTCCCGGCGTCTGAAACTTAGGGCGCCCGGGTCCTCCTTTTGCGGAGAGGATAGCCAGGATTGGAAGGTGAGGTGATGGCAAACAATGAAAACCTAATACGTTTAAGCCCGAGCGAAGCCCGAGAAAATGGCAGAAAAGGTGGCAAGGCATCCGGCGAGGCTAGGAGGCGTAAGGCAGACTTCAGGCGTACCCTTAACATGCTCCTGACAGCCGAAATAGACAACCCGGAGTGGACACCGGTCCTGGAAGCACTGGGGCTCGATAGTACCCTGGAAAGTGCCGTAAATGCGGCCGTCATTAAGAAAGCCCTGGCCGGGAATGTTAGAGCCTATGAAGCCATCCGTGATACACTGGGGCAGACGCTTAAGTCCGACCTGGATATTGAGGAGCAACTGGCTAAGATAGTCCATCTGAGGGCCCAGGCCGATGCATTACAATCAGATACAGACAATGACCAACCGGTCAGATACACGGGTATCCCATCCAATATGGTGGCCCCGGTTTTTGCTCCGGTTGTTTTTGATATCCAGGAGCATAACCACACGGAGTATGTATTTCCTGGCGGCCGTGGCTCTACAAAGTCATCCTTCATTTCCTTGCAGGTGATTGACCTTATTATGGGCCATGAAGATATGCACGCTGTAGTTATGCGTCAAGTGGCCGATACACTGCGCGGTTCTGTATATCAGCAGATACTGTGGGCCATTGAAGCCCTTGAACTGTCGGATGAGTTCCATGCAACGGTCAGTCCCATGGAGATTACCCGTATCAGTACGGGACAGAAAATATACTTCCGTGGTGCTGATGACCCTGGCAAGGTCAAATCCATTAAGGTCCCCTTCGGATACATCGGCATCCTCTGGCTGGAGGAACTGGACCAGTTCACAGGGCCTGAGTCAGTACGTAAGATTGAGCAGTCCGTCATCCGTGGTGGTGATGTGGCTTATGTCTTTAAGTCCTTCAATCCACCTAAGACGGCCAGCAACTGGGCAAATAAGTACATCAAAGTGCCCAAGGCCTCCCGGCTGGTGACAGAGAGCACCTATCTGGATGTGCCGCCTAAGTGGCTGGGTAAGCCATTCCTGGATGATGCGGAGTTTTTGAAAGGGACCAACCCGGACGCCTATGAGAATGAATACCTGGGAGTGGCTAACGGCAGCGGCGGCAGTGTATTTGATAATGTGACTATCCGGGAAATAACGGATGATGAGATATTGCAGTTTGACCATATCCTTAATGGCGTGGATTGGGGCTGGTACCCAGACTTATATGCGTTTACCCGTTCCCATTACGACCCGGCGCGGCATACGCTCTATATCTGGCAGGAGTATACATGCAATAAGCAGAGCAACCGGCAGACAGCCGACAAGCTGATTGAATTGGGTATTACCGGGAATGACCTGATTACGTGCGACAGCGCGGAGGAGAAATCTGTGGGCGATTACCGGGCCTATGGTTTGATGGCACGCGGGGCCGAGAAAGGACCAGGAAGCCGGGAATATTCATACAAGTGGCTTCAATCCCTACGGGAGATTGTCATTGATAATATCCGATGCCCGGTTTCCGCGCAGGAGTTCATGGACTATGAATACGAACGGGACAAGGAAGGCAATGTAATCAGCGGCTATCCGGATGGGGATGACCACTGTATCGACTCTGTTAGATATGCGACGAACCGAATCTGGAAGAAGAAAGGCCAGTAAGGCAGGTGATAGATTGTTTGGAAGGATACTAAGTGCAGTAAGAGGGGTGATAAGGAAGATGTTCCCAGCAAAGACACTGAAACAGGTGATAGGGCAGGATGTTGTGATATCGCAACGAATGATAGAAAAGATTGAGCTGTGGGGGGCTATGTACCGGGGCCATGCCTCATGGGTGGACGAGCAGGTGGACTCCCTGCAGATTGAACAGGGTATCTGCAGGGAGTTCGCCAACGTCTGTCTGAATGAGATGGAATCCAGTATCTCTAACGAGCAGCTGGATAAGATATACCAGTCAGCCATCCGGAACCTCAATGAGAACCTGCAGGTAGGGATTGGCCTGGGCTCTTTTTGCATCAAACCGTTAGGAGGAAGCGCCGTGGAGTATGTCACAGCTGACCGGTTTGTGCCGATTGCTTTTGATGCGAGGGACCGGATGACCAGTGTGGTATTCATTCAGGTAAAGCGGATAGGGGACGACAATTTCTACCTTAGGTTTGAATTCCACGAATGGAAGGAGGATCTAACCCTGCGCATCCAGAACAAGGCATACCGCACATCCAATATCAGTAGCATCGGCAGTCCCGTTGCCCTGTCCGTGGTAGACGAGTGGTCATCCCTTCCGGAGGACGTTACATACCTGGGCGTGGAACGGCCGGACTTTGGATATTACCGGAATCCAATCAAGAATGAGATAGATGGTTCATCCTGCGGGGTTTCCATCTATGATTCATCCATTAGCCTGATTAAAAAGACAGACATGCAGTTTGGCCGCCTTGACTGGGAGTTCGAAAGCGGAGAGAGGGCGGTGCATGTGGATATAACGGCATTGCAGGTGGCGCCGACAGTGGATGGAAAGGGAAAGACTAAGTATGTGCTACCCAAGCTTAATAAGCGCCTGTACCGTGGACTGAACCTCAGCATGCCCAATGGGGAGGAACTGTATCGGGAATACAGTCCGGAGTTCCGGGACGGAAGTCTCATCAATGGGCTAAATGCCTATCTGCGGCGGATAGAGTTCAACACCAGCCTGTCATATGGTGACCTGTCAGATGTCAATGAGGTGGATAAGACGGCTACAGAGGCTAAGATAGCCAAAAAACGTAAGTACAACATGGTCAAGGCAATCCAGTCCAACCTTAAGGATTGCCTCGAGGATTTGACCTACGCGCTGGCCTTCTATAATGCCATGACCCGGAGTGGATACGAGTTCATCTGCAATTTCAAGGACAGCATCCTTATCGACGAGGAGGAAGAACGCCAGCAAGATAGACAGGACCTGGCTGCGGGGATTATGAAACCAGAGGAGTACAGGGCTAAGTGGTATGCGGAAACACTGGAGGAGGCCGCCAAGAACCTGCCGGAGCCGGCATTAACGGAGGAATAGTGATGAAAAAAGGAATAATTAGAGTCCTTTGGCCGTGTAAGTGGATACGCCCCCTTTTGTGTAGATGGTCCCCAAGTTTGGGCTATCACATATACATGGAGGAATGGGGCCAAGCATTTTTAAAAGGCTTTAATGATGCATTAAAAGCGGGTGGCCATAAATGACACCGGAGGAATTGGAGAAGCTGCCCAAACCGCTTGAACGCACTATGACAGCCCTGGAATTGTCCATCATGGATGAAATCATACAGCGAATCAAGGAGGCCGCGCAGATTACCCCGGTCATTGACTGGCTGCTGGTAAGGATGGATGCCATTGGAAAGAGCCGCACCAGCATTAAACAGATGATTGGTAAGGCCTTGGAAAAGACGTACCTTCAGGTGGATAACATCTATGAACAGGCGGCTAAGTCTGACTATATCCGCAACAAGGAAATCTATGAGGCTGCGGGGAGGGACTATCAGCCCTATGAGGACAACCAATGGCTGCAGCAGGTCGTGGACGCTGCCAGGAGACAGACCAAGGACAGTCTGCGCCCACTGGAGAACATCACCCAGACCACGGGCTTCAACGTGCCGATGGGCGGCGGCAAGAAGGTATTCACGCCGCTATCTGAATACCTGGAGCGCAGCCTGGACAAGGCCATGCTGGGAATTACCACCGGCGCCAGGACATACAGCCAGGCCATCGGTGAGGTGATTGACGAGATGACGGCCAGCGGCATCCGGACGGTGGATTATGCATCTGGAAAGTCCGACCGCATTGAGGTGGCAGCAAGGCGTGCGGTGATGACTGGCGTTGCTCAGATGACCAAGCAGGTCAGCGACAAGAACGCCGAGGAACTGGGGACAGACCACTGGGAGGTAGACTGGCACATGGGCGCCAGGAACACTGGAACCGGATACCTTAATCATCAGAGCTGGCAGGGCAAGGTTTACAGCACAGCTGAGATGCATACTATCTGCGGAGAGGGTGAGATGCTTGGCTTCGCTGGCATTAACTGCTACCATATCAAATTTCCCTTCCTGCCGGGTGTATCCAAACGCAAGTACACGGATGAGTGGTTGGAAGAACAGAACAGGCATGAGAATGAGAAAAGGATGTTTAATGGAAAGGAGTATGATACCTATGGTGCCTTACAGCATCAGCGGAAGCTGGAGCGTACCATCCGGAAGCGGAAGCAGGATGTGGAACTTCTGGAAAGGGCCGGAGCAGACAAGGAAGATATTACAGCTGCTAAATGCCGGTTGCGGCTGACCAACAAGACCTATGTAGACTTTTCCAAAGAGATGGGGCTGCGGCAGCAGCGGGAGAGATTAAAGATTGCTAGTAATATTGCTGAATCAGAGCGAGGCATTACAACTAAGAAGGGAGTCGCAGGAGCTGCGGAAAAAGTTGATTTAGAGTATATCAAATCAACAGAATATAAGGAGAAGTTTAAACAGATTACAGACAGACCGGAGGTTAATGAGAGTATTTACCAGAGAACCAAGGCTATGTTGACTCATCGCAATGGAACAAACCGTGAAGATATGTACCTCCTGGACAAATCCAGCGGGCGAATAATTGGAGCGCAAACTGCAAGTAAAATGGAATATGAGGTTGTGTATAATGGCAGCTTGAAGAAAGCCATTAAAGAGAGTGCTCCTTATTCTTTGATTAGCATACATAACCATCCGACCAATATACCGCCATCAGGTTCTGATTTTGTCTCTGCTGGGTTTAGGAAATATGGGCTGGGGGTTGTAGTGTGTCATAACGGTGATGTTTATGTGTATGAGGCTGGAGATAGGCCGTTCTCTGGGAAATTATTTGATGACACAGTTGAAAAATACATGAAGAGGGGATATACTAATGGAGTAGAGGCAAATATAAAAGCGTTGGAGCAATTTGAGGCAGACTATGGAATCAAGTGGAGGAGGTTGTGATGGTCCAGGCATATTATGACGGCCCGGTAAAAGATAGTGGTCGTACATTGGAGGAAATTGAGAAAGCAATTGAAGAAGAAAAAAAACGATGCGAACAAATGAATAATTGGGAAGAAGAATAACCACCAGTCGATAATGACCGGTGGTATTTTTATACTCAAAATTGCCCGGCACGGCGTAAAACTACCACCACAAGGGATGCAACCCCGTAGAAAAGCGTAGTGAGAAAGGAGCAATATGAAACGTAAATTTTTAGAGGACATGGGCCTGACCAAGGAGCAAGTGGATAGCATCATGGCTGAAAACGGAAATGACATTGAAGTAGCAAAGGGAGAATTGGAACAGGTGAAAACGGAACTGGAGCAGACCAAGACACAGCTCCAGGAAGCCAACACCACGATTGACGGCTTCAAGGACTATGACCAGGTAAAATCGCAGGTTGAGGAGTACAAGACAAAGTACGAACAGTCCAAGACGGAGTACGAAGCAAAGATTGCCGACATGCAGTTTCAGGCATCCCTGGAGGCTACCATTACCGCTGCTGGTGGACGTAATGCAAAAGCCATCAAGGCCCTGTTGGATGTCGATACCTTGAAATCTTCCAAGGATCAGACCGCAGACATTAAGGCGGCCATTGAGGCCTGCCAGAAAGATAACGGCTATCTTTTTGGCGCTACGGAACCCATTAACAATCCGGTGGCATCCACGGGCGGTGCAGGAGCAGGCGGGGTTGATTCCAACACGGCAGCGCTTCGGGCAGCCATGGGGCTTCCGGCAGAAGAGAAAAAATAAGAGAGAGGTAAGAGATTATGCCAAACAATATTGTATTAGCAAAGAATTATACAGCACTCTTGGATGAGGTATACAGGCTGGCATCTGTGACAGCGGACCTCATTAGCGATGCGTCAATGATGCGCGCCGGCGCTAATGCGAATGAAATCCTGTATCCCCAGATTGAGGTGTCCGGCCTTGGTGATTACAGCAGGAACAGCGGGTATACGGACGGGACCGTGAATGTGGTATGGAAAACAACCACCTTCAATTATGACCGCGGTACCAAAATCATGGTCGATACCATGGATGACCAGGAAACATTCAACATCGCGTTCGGCATGGCTGGAAGCACCTTGCAGCGTGAAAAAGTCGCCCCTGAGGCTGATGCCTTCACGTTTGCCACTCTTGCCGGAATTGATGGCATCTCAAAGGCTGTTCCGGCTACGTATGCAGACGCAACACAGTTCCTGGAGGCCCTCCTGGAAGCTAAGAATAAAATGGATGAGGACGAGGTACCGGAGGAGAACCGTCTGCTGTATGCAACACCGACATTACTTAACAGTGTAATGGCGCTGGACAACACAAAGTCCAGGGAAGTACTTTCTGCTTTCGCAGTTAAGAAATCGGTACCACAATCCAGGTTTTACACAGCTATCGATATGCTGGACGGGAAAACGCTAGGCGAGGAACTGGGGCATTATAGGAAGGCCGATGATGGTAAGGATATCAACTTCATGATTATTCATAAACCAGCCATCATTAAGTTTGATAAGCATACAGCATCAGATGTCATACCGCCGGAAAATAACCCAAATGCAGACGGTTACATCTCTAAATACCGTAAGTACGGTCTGGTGGATGTGTATAAAAATAAAGTGGCCGGAATCTATTTGAGCCATAAGGCATAAGGAGGTATCGGAATGAGAAAAGTAGGAATTGGAGCAGAAACTAAAAAGACCATGGAGCAGGAGATGGAAGCCCTGAAGGTAGAGAATGAGAGGTTGAAAGCTGAGAATGAAGCTCTGAAAGCGGATGAATCCAAACAGAAAAAGTAAGGAGGCTGGCTTGATGCAGGCATACGCTGACGAAATGTACTATATCAATGATTACCTGAAGGACAGGAAGCCGATTATCACATCTGGCTTCTTTTTTTATGCCAGGTCTGCCAGCCAGGTTATTGACCGGTATACGTTTAACCGTCTGAAAAATGTAGTGGAGATACCGGAGGCAGTACAGATGTGCTGCTGCGAACTGGCTGAGTCTGAGTACCGTAGGGAGAAGCAGCAGAAGGAGGCCGGCGGGAAAACATCGGAGAAGATTGGTACTTATTCAGTCGGCTTTGCCAGCGCCCAGGAATCCGCCACGGCAATAAGCAGGGAACAGCGCGGCATTGTCATGAAGTGGCTGGCAGATACCGGCCTGTGTTACCAGGGGGTGTGATATGTATACCAATGCGGATGTGACGCTGTACTTGTACAGCAAGGAAGGAAAGGCCGAGAGATACACCAGGATGCCTATAGAGCGTGTGTACTGGGAGGATGTGCGACAGTCCACCTATCTTAAGACCGGCCAGAGGGACGGCACATCCGTCCTCCTGGTCATACCCCTGGTAAGCCTGGACGGTCCCATAAAACTGACACAGGGCAAGGACCTGGCCGTCAATGGCATCATTGAGGATGAGATTGATTGCAGCAGCCAGGAGACCATGTCAAAGTCCTTGGCTGCCCTTAAGGCCGCCCACGGCTTTGTAACCATAGCCACAGTGGATGAACGGCTATATGGCAGCGAGTCAGCACAGCACTATGAGTTGGCTTGTAAGTAGGAGGTGGGACTGTGGATGTAAAACTGGATATGTTGTCTACAGAGGAATTGCTAAGGCGTAATGGGCTTGAAGTTGGTGGAAATGTCCAGAAGCTGGTGGATTCGGAGACCATGCGGTATATGAGTGACTACATGCCTCGCAGACAGGCAGGAGAGCTGGAACACATGATGGTTATGGCAACGGTGATTGGCTCCGGCCAGATTGACATACCAGGGCCTTATGCCCATTATCTGCATGAAGGTATCCTGTATGTATCACCGACAACAGGCAGTGCCTGGGCAAAAAAGAATGAGATAAAGGTACCGACAGATAAGGACTTAACTTATACAGGGGGCCCTATGCGCGGTAAGAAGTGGTTCGACCGGATGAAGGCCGACCATAAGGATGACATACTGCGGGCAGCACGGGAACTGATACGTAGAGGAGGAAATACATGACAATCATAGATTTTATGAGGCAGAAACTGACGGAGTACCCGAAGATATCGGAATTCCTGACGGACTGCGACATCCATGTAGACTTCACTGAACCGGACTCCAGTTATGGCCTGTCCAGCAATGGTGACAGCCTGGTCAAGGAGGATATGCTGGGGAACCAGACCCGCCGGCACAACTTCGCCATGTATGCTGTGGCGCCATCCTTTACGGATTACTGCCGCCTGGCCAACAGTAACTTTTTACTGGAATTGGGATACTGGCTGGAGCAGTTGCCTGAGGAGGGTGGCCTTACTGCCAATATCGGAGGACAGGAGCTGGAAGCAAGGTTCCTGAAAGCAATCACATCCAACGCAATGGCCATGCGACCGATGGGTGAGACTGTCAACGATGGTGTCCTGTACCAGATACAGATACAGGTGACTTACCTAGTAGAAAGCGAGGATTTGTAATGCATAAAATGAACTTACAGCTGTTTGCGGAATCAATTCCCGCAGCAGGAAAAATCAAAAGAAAGTGGATGGCACACTATATTGACGCAGCCCTTCCGTCCGCCAGTAAGGCTGATTACAGCCGTCTGGGTAAGGACCTGGAAGAGTACATCGTAGAAATGAACGCCAATGTGGAAACCAAGAATAATATATGGGGTGAGACATCTGTCAACCTGGACAGCTATCAGCCTCAGGCATCCGCTGACCCGTACTATGCTGAGATTGGAGAGCCGTTGTTTGGTCGTCTGCAGGCAATCGTGGACGAACGGCAGACGCTGGATGACCTTAAGACCAGTGTGGTGGAGGTGCATCTCTGGGAACCAGTTGAATCAGCGGAAGGTACCTATGTGGCGTATAAGGAAGATGCAATCATTGAGGTATCCAGCTATGGCGGTGACACCACTGGATACCAGATTCCATTCAATGTGCACCATACTGGAAACAGGGTTAAGGGTAAGTTTGTACTTGCCACAAAGACTTTTACAGCAAATGAATGAATGGCAATGCCGGCGGCAGATTCTGTGCCGCCGGCGGAAATCAAGGAAGAGGAGGTAAAACCTGATGGCAAAGAAGATGAAGAGCCTGTTATTTGATGACGGCTATGAGAGTTTTTCGGTAAATGACGACCCGAACCGGATTATCCGGTTCAACCCGGCGGACCCGGAAATCATCAACCGTGTGCTGGATGTGCAGAAACATTTTAAAAATTACAGTCCCCCGGAGGGGATTGAACTGAATCCGGACGGGACCCCTAAAAGTGATATGGAAAGGGACGGCGCATACGTGGCTGAGTTTTCCGAGGAAATGCGTAAGGCGTTCAATGGCATCTTCCTATCGGATGTATATGACACGATATTTGCCGGTCAGTCCCCGCTCTGTATTGTTGGCCAGAAATACCTGTATGAAGGTGTACTGGAGGGCCTGATTGTGCTGATGAAGCCAGCTGTCGAAGAGTATGCCAGGAAGAACCGGGAAAAGTCCAGGAAGTATCTGGAGGATATAGAGAAATGATTGGCCAGCTGCCAACCAGCCTTGACGTGGGCGGGGTAAACTATCCCATTGAAACAGATTACCGGAACATACTGGTATTCCTGGCAGCCTGTTCCGACCCGGAGCTTTCACCTGCAGAAAAGCTGGAAATCTTGATGAAGCGCCTATACCGGGATAGCTTTAGTCAGATATCGCAGGAACATCTGGAGGAAGCTATCCTACAGGCCAAATGGTTTGTGGACTGCGGCCAGGAGGATGACGATAAGAAGCCGGCCAGGAAGGTGATGGACTGGGAACAGGATGAACCTATCTTATTTCCCGCCATCAACAAAGTGGCAGGTACGGAGACTAGAGCTGTCCCATATATCCACTGGTGGACCTTTGCTGGATATTTTATGGAAATTGAGGAAGGGACGTTTTCCACGGTTTTAGGCATCCGGCAGAAGAAATCCAGGGGAAAGAAATTGGAGAAGTGGGAACAGGAATTTTACAGAAACAACAAGAAACTCTGTGACATTCGAAAACGGTATACGGCTGAAGAACAGGCGGAGATTGATTATTGGAATAAGCTACTGGGCTAAGGCGCTAAAAAGGGCGTCTTATTTTTATGTCCGGAAATGAGGTGATGGCATGGCATCTGATGGAAGTCTTAAGTTTGATACAAAGATAGACGTAGAAGGATTTGAAGAAGGAATATCCACATTGTCAAAAGCAATGGACAGGCTGACGAGTGCGGTAAACCGTCTATCATCTAACATCTTGAGCCGGTTCAATGGAGCAGGACAGGCGATGGCTGAGACTGCCCAAAGTGCCGAGATGACATCAGATGCAGTAGAGTCTGTTGGGTCTGCCGCAGATGAATCTGCAAAGCATGTAAAGTCACTGCAGGAACAGATGGATGCCATAAGTGTCCATGCCATGCAGGATACTGCATCTGATACGGCCCAGTCCGCACCCGTTTCAGCACCGACCAGCGCGGAATCCCTTAATTATGACCCTAAAGCTATGGCTGCGGTATTCGGAGATGCAGCTTCGGAAATTCACAGCTGGTCTGACGCGGTTGAACAATATGGTAACCAGGCCGGTATGGCCATGAATGAACTGCAGCAGGATGCGGCAGAAGCAGAACAGGCAGTATCGGAAGCTTCCAGCCAAGGTGCAGAACAGGCCCGGGGATATGTAGGCCTTAAGGAGTCAATCCTGAATGCATTTAAAAACGTACCGCGGGTATTCGGCCAGATACCGGTAGCAGCCAAAAGGGAGCTGTCGAAGATACCGGGGATTGTCAAAGGCGCATTTTCATCCGCTACCAGGACGGTTTTAAATTTTGGGAAGTCATTGGGAAAGGGACTGGCCGATAAAGCCAAACAGGCAGTATCCAGTTTGAAAGGACTAGGGAAATCCTCAAACAGCGTCAGCAAGAGCATCCTGAAACTGTCCAACATGTTCAAGCTCATGCTCATTCGCATGGCCATGAGGGCGGCCATCCAAGGCGTTAAGGAAGGTATGCAGAACCTGGTGCAGTATTCAGACAGCGCGAACCAGTCCATGTCCAACCTGATGTCTGGCATGACCTATCTCAAGAATAGTTTTGCAGCTGCATTTGCCCCTATCCTTTCTATTGTGGCGCCAGTGCTTAATACCTTAATTAATCTTCTGGCGACGGCAGTGGGCTATATCAACCAGTTCTTTTCCGCGCTGGGCGGTGGCTCAACATTTGTACGGGCTAAAAAGGCTAATGAGGACTATGCTGCCAGCCTTAAAAAGACAGGAGGAGCCGCAAGCAAGGCCGGCAAGGATGCTAAAAAAGCACTGGCGCCATTCGATGACCTTGTGCAGATACAGCAGCAGGGCGCGGATGCGTCCGGAGGTGGGGGAGGCGGTGCCAGCCCTTCAGACATGTTCGAGACCGTCGGCATAGACAAGGGAATTAGTGATTTTGCAAACAAGCTGAAAGAAATGTTTGCAGCCGGGGACTGGGAAGGGATAGGCCAGCTGATAGGCCAGAAGATTAACGAGGCAGTACAAAGCTTCACGGAGTTTATCAGCTGGGACAATGTAGGGGCTCAGATAACAGCATTCGTAACAGCGTTCACGACCATGTTTAATAGCCTGGTTGCCACAATTGACTGGTATTCCATCGGAATCATGATGGGTACGGGAATCAACACCCTGGCCAATACTCTATATCTGTTGCTAACCCAGATTGATTGGTTGATGCTGGGAAATGCCCTATCCCAAAGTCTCATGGGAATGGTTAATACCATAGACTGGAATCTTGTGGGGGCAACTATTGGAGCATACTTCCAGGCGCAGATATCCGGTCTGTTAGGTTTCATCATTGGTACGGACTGGGGAGCCATTGGAGCCGCCCTTGCTACCTGCCTCATGGGCATTACAGGGGAAATTGACTGGGGACAGTTTGGCTATCTGCTTGCAGCCGGACTCAACGGAGCCTTCGCCCTGCTCCTGCAGTTTGCGGCCACCTTTGATTGGACGGAGTTCGGCAATAACGTGGCGACAGGCATTAGCACATTCTTCCAGACATTCCAGTGGGCCCAGGCGGGTGAGGCATTGAGCGCATTCGTAATTGGAATCCTGGACTTCCTGATTACCGTGGTGCAGGAAACAGATTGGGCATCCTTTGTGCAGGGCATTGTTGACTGTATTGAGGCGGTGGACTGGATTGACCTTGCGGGAAAGATTTTCACGTTGTTGAGTTCCGCGCTGGGGGTTGCTTTTGGGGCCTTGGCTAATTTCATTGGTACCCTGATAGCAGATGGATTTGCGGCGGCGAAGGATTACTTTAACGGAAAGATAGAGGAATGCGGCGGTAATGTGTGGGCGGGGATGCTTAAAGGGATAGTGGATGCCGCCAAGGGTGTGGTCACTTGGATTAAGACCAATGTCGTAGACCCGTTCATCAATGGCGTGAAGGCAGGGTTTGGAATACACAGTCCATCAACGGTCATGGCCGGAATGGGACAGTATCTATGGGAAGGGTTCTGCAATGGAATCAAGGAATTTTTCTCCGACCCGGTTGGGTTTATCCGAACAAACATCACAGATCCATTCGTGAACGGTATCAAGAGCCTCCTGGGCATCCACAGTCCGTCAACCGTGCTGGCCGGCATCGGATCCAACACCGTGGCCGGATTCAACCAGGGCGTGACAAATGAGCAGACAGCTTCCCAGAGCGTCGTCCAGTCCTGGGCATCCGGCGTGGCCAGCTGGTTTTCGGAAAAATTCGGGATTAGTACCGGGGATTCTACAGAGTCCAAGAAGTGGGCTACCAGCATCATGAGGGGCTTCAATAATACTGTTAATAAAAACTATACCCAATCCCAGAGCGTCATGGAGACCTGGGCGGAGAATGTCCGGAAGTGGTTTGTGGGTGTGGATGAAGTGCAGGGTGTGAATGAACTGTCATGGACAACGTTTGCGAATCTCATCATACAGGCATTCAAGGCCAAAATTGATGATAGCCACACTGAAACCCGGTCACCCATGGAGACCTGGGCAAAGAATGTGAAGGAATGGTTCTGGGGCGACAGTGACCTGGAAGGAACCGGAGGGATGTATGCAGCCTTTAAGGAAATGGCTAAACGCATAAATGAAGGCTTCGCAGATGGTATCACAGAATTTTCTCACCTGGCAATGAATGCCATCCGTAAATGGGCTAGTGATGCCATGAAGGAAGCACGGGAAGAGTTTGACATCAACTCGCCGTCCAAGGAGTTTTACGGCATCGCAGAGTATGTGGTGCGTGGATTTAACGATGGTATCAGTGCTATGGCTGCATCATCCCGGAGTACGGTCCAGAAATGGCTTGATGGTGTCATGGATGTATTTGACGGTGTAGAAATCCAACTGCCAATCGGCATCAACATCCCTAATGCGGTATCGTACCTGCCCAGGATGGCCAGCGGGACCGTTGTGCCGCCCAAGGCTGGGATAATGTCTACCAGCATGAGAGGTATGGCGGGATATGGCCAGGAAGAAACGCTGGGCTATCTGGTGGCTAAGATGGATGAGATGATAAGCCGTCTAGCAGCAGAAGGAAGCCGGCCGATACAGATTGTATTAAACCTTACCGGGAACCTGGCCGCATTGGCGCGTGTGCTTAAACCGGAACTGGACAAGGAGGCCGCGCGTAAGGGCGTGAGCCTAGTAATTGTAGGAGGAGGTTGATATGGACAATGTATTTTTAATGGACGGCAAGGCTTATAACGTGGAAGTGGAGAAGGACTCACTGGAGCGCAGCTTTGCGGTCACGGATACGGAGCAGTCCGGGCGTGCCTTGGACTACTCCATGGACCGGGACATCATAGGCACCTTCTATAACTATACCATGAAGATATATCCCAAAATGGACGACCTGGCATCCTATGATGCATTTTACAATATCATATCCGACCCGAACTATGCGAGCCATGAAATGACCTTCCCTTATGGCCAGGAGACATTGACCTTCCAGGCTTATGTCAGCCAGGGGAAGGATAAGCTGCGGGTAAGGAATGGTAAGAATATCTGGGGCATGGATGGCCTGTCCCTGAATTTTACGGCTATGGAGCCACAGAGGAGGCGGTAAGTATGAAGTGGGATATAAGGGTGGAGACCAATGGACAGCAGACGTACTCATCCGTGGACGACCTGACCATCTTTGAACAGAATATGCCTCCCTTTGCTTACTGCCTGCCCAGGTATGCCAAGATGGATGGCACATATAGTAATGCGCCGGATATGGTGGAGCAGGGGCAGAATGGGTATATCAGTACGGCCCTCAGTGGTCCTGGCGGGGTTTTTGTGGCCCCTCCGGTGATTATGGTAACATTTGACCGTCTTAAGACCAGCAATGGCGTATCCATGGTATTCAACCGGGTATCTGGGGATTATGCCAGCAAGCTTAAGATATCCTGGTACAAAGATGCGGAACTGGTCCAGGAGCATGAGTTTGAACCGGATGGGGTGGAGTACTTCTGCCGGGCTAAGGTACCGCTTTTCAACCAACTGGTTATTACCTTCCTGGAAACAAACCGTCCATACCGTTATCTGTGGCTGTCGGTGCTTAAGAACCAGCGGATGACAGATGCCGGTGGCCTTAAGATTGTCTATGATGACATTGCCCTGGGGGCAACGGAGGACAATACGGCCATAACGGATGATAAGGATTACTACGTAGACCTGCAGAACCTGAAGGCAGGCGTGGAGTTCCCGGATTATGCCATGTGTCTCCCGAGATATGCCAAAATGGATGGAGGGTATATCAACGCTCCGGACGAGATGAAGGACATGGGGTATGTCAGCGACAGCATATCGGGCGCCGATAGGGCGTTCACGGCCCCGCCAGCCATAACGTTCACGTTCGGGCAGAATTATTCCAGTGTGGGGATAACTCTGGCGTTTAATGATTATTCCGGAGATTATTGCAGTAAGGTCAACATCAAATGGTATCGGGATGATACCCTGCTGGCTGACCAGAATTACCATCCGGATGCCAGCAGCTATTTCTGCTACGGAATCGTGGATTATTACAACAAGGTAGTCATCACCTTCCTGGAGACCAGCAAACCATTCCGAAACGTATTCCTAACTGGCATAACCTGGGGGCTCATCCGCGTATTCAAGGATGACGAGATTGAGGACATCAACTGTCTGATGGAACTGAACCCCATATCAGAAGAGGTCAGTATCAATACCATGGACTACACCATCCGGAGTAAGTCGGATTATGCGTTTGAGTTCCAGAATAAACAAAAGCAGACGCTGTATTTTGACGAGGCTATTTTAGGGATTTTTTATCTGAAAGATGGGAAGCAGCTGGGGGCAAAACGGTATTCCGTAGAGACACAGGACGCGGTGGGAATCATGGACAGCAATCAGTTCATGGGAGGTATATATGAAGACACCCTGGTATCGGACATCCTGGCCAGTATCATGGGTGGGGAGGGTATTACATACTTTTTGGATGACGCCTATGTTGGGGCAAGGGTAAGCGGGTACCTGCCCATATGTACTAAACGTGTGGCCCTGCAGCAGCTGGCCTTTGCCATCGGTGCCCTGGTGGATACCAGTTACGACAGGCAACTATACATATATCCACAGCAGACCGAGGTAACCGGGGAATTCACAGCCAGAGATATCCGATTGGGGCTGTCTGTGGAACATAATGACATCATAACCGGAATCCGGCTATATGTGCATAGCTACACGCAGGGGACGGAATCCGCGCAACTATACAAAGGGACATTAAACGGTACTACGAAGATAGAGTTCTCAGAGCCTTACCACAGCCTGTCCATTACTGGCGGAACCCTTGGGAACCATGGAGACAACTATGCATATATCACCGGCACCGGTGCAGAGGTGTTGCTAACGGGATTGAAATATGACCACAGTGCTGTCTCCATGTTGAAGGAGAACCCAAAGATTACCCAGAACAGGAACATTGCCGAAGTCAAGGAGGCCACCCTGGTGACTGTCTCCAATGCTCAGACGGTTCTTGACCGGGTGTATGGGTATTACAGCAGTAATGAGAGCATCAACTTCAGAGCTGCCATAAATGACCAGGAGTTGGGGAACCGGGTGAACGTGGCCACCGGCTTCAAGGGGACCATGACAGGAAATATAACAAAGCTGGATTTTAAATTCAGCCGGAGGAGGATTACAGCGGAGGTGACAGTAAGGTGAGTACGGTATTGGATACATTGATAACCGACAGGTCGGTGGCAGACCTTGCAGCGGACCTGGACAAAGTCTATGCGGATTACATCTGTTTAAACCGGGTGGAGGAGGCCTGTGCCCTGTTGGCTGGGCTGTTGCATGTTAATATCCAAACCAAGAAGTGGCGCATGGAGGATTTCCGGACGGATACGGAAATGACTCGTCTGCTGGGGAACATAAAGGCCCTGCGGGCGGCCTACTATGTCAAGGCCAGCACGCCGGCCACCCCGGTAAAAATAACATATGATAGTATTTATCAGGCAAATGATATTGAGCAGATACTTAAGGACCTAGGGGATATGTATGACAGCATGGTAAGTGGTCAGCAGCATCTGGCAGTCAGGCTTGGCATGAGAGCAATAGGGAACAGGAGGTAGGAATGTTAAAGACAGATTACAAGGCAGACGTGTTTGAAGGCAACCGGAAATATCAGATAATCCAGGACGGGAAAGGAAAATCAGAAATCCTGGATGTGACCGTGTACAGCCAGGAAGGTGATATATTTGGTCCGAAAGACATTAACGCTACGAATAGGGCAGTGAATGCCCTGAACCATGTTGTCCCCGTCACTCTCCCGGCATCCGGATGGAGCGCCGTTGCCCCATATACCCAGACCGTGACGGTGAAAGGGCTGACGGCCGCGGACAATCCACTGCTGGTAAAGGTGATTGCAGGCGGGGCGACTCCGGAGCAGGTCAAGGCATATAACAAGGCGTTTGGGATGATTGATGACGGGGACACGGCAGATGGGAAGGCAACATTTAAATGCTATAACAAGAAGCCCACGATTGATATAATTGTGGGTTTAAAAGGAGTGTGAGGAAGATGGGAGAAATATTGATAACAGGTGGGAGCGGAGGCGGAACCGGAAGCGATGAGTGCACAGCCACGCTGGACCATGTACTTGCAGGGGAGACTGCGGTCACATCGGACAGTAATGACGAGCCTGGAACGGGACGAATGAAAGTGAACAGTTTACTGTCTTTTAATGTAGCCGCCTATTCTGGTCGCAGGGTACTAGCAAAGTGGCAGAATCCGGCGGCGGCTCCAGGGAAACCCTACAGTGGGGTATACATCCGCTACAGCACCAGTGGATATCCGGGGAAGGCTGGAGGCATGCAAATATATAAAGGAGCAGGAAATAATACTGCTTCTGGCGCCTGGTCACAGCAATATCTTGACATGCCAAATCTTAACGAAACTTACTATTTCAGCATATATCCGTATGTTACATGTAGCGCAGGCGAATTGACAGGTGAGGTAATTAATGCAATTGTCAGAACTGCGGGTAGTTCCATAGCTACTATCACCAATACCAAAAACTATACAATTCCAGAGGGCTATACCATGGCAGATATTTTCTGTGTAGGCGGTGGTGGTGCTGGAGGTATTCAAGGCTTGAGCAATGGCGAGAACGGAGGTGGAGGCGGTGGCGGTGGTTATACAGCAACATCTTTAAACATTGGTATAACTGCTGGTCAGGTATTGAACTGCTCAGTTGGGAGTGGAGCATTATCTGGACGGGGAGGAACAACCTCTGTATTAAGAAGCGGTAGCATATTATGTACGGCTGACGGTGGTTATTCTGCTGCTAAATATGTCGGCGCTAATGGCGGATCAAGAGGTGGAAATGGAGCTACATATTACTATTCGAATGGTAATGGAAACCCTGGTACGAATGGATATTCTGATGGTGCAGAAGGTCAAGGTCGTACTACAAGAGCTTTTGGCGAACCTGGTGGCACATTGTATTCTGGTGGCGGCGGTGGCGGAGGTGTAGGTGCAGTCCATTTCGGGCCTTATTCTGGCGGTGCCGGCGGCGGTGGAGCCGGGGGGAGTAACGGAACATCTGGTGGTAAAGGTTTGGATAACACAGGCGGAGGCGGTGGTGGCAGCGGTGCAGGCTATAGAAATAGCGCCCCTGGCGGCTCCGGAGTTATTCTTATACGATTAAAGTAAGGAGGATTAAGATGGTAGCACACGAAGTATTCGCAATGATATTTGATGAAACGGTACAGAATGTGGTGGTAGGACAATATGAAGAAACCAACCGAGTAGCACGGTGCGCATATGGTGACGATGCCTTTGCGGTGGATTGCATGCAATATCCCTGTGAGATAGGGGACAGGTACATAAACGGCGTGTTTTATAAATCTGATGGGATAACACCAATCGACAGATTACCAACTGATAAGGAAGAGATTCAGCAGTTGAAAGCAGACAATGCTCAGCTTACAGTAGCTATGGCAGATATGATAGGAGGTGCAATGTAATGTTATCCAACATACAGCGTAACATCATTATCCGGGCCTTACAGATTCGGAAGAATCAGGGGGAGGAACCGGCAGACATCCTGGAGGGTTACAGGAACCTGACAGAGGACGAGAAGTCAGAGATATTGGTAGTGCTTAAAGAATAGGAAAGGTGAGGTTAATGAAGATGAAGAAAGATATTGTATGTGCCATTATGGGAATGGCAGCGGCGGCAGGAGTAAAGCTTTTTGGGGGCTGGACCCCGACATTAAATATTGTATTAATCCTCATGGGGATTG
>UMED01026256.1_pt1 | contig 18937 bp, 20 predicted proteins | sample 1964661 | NCBI WGS metagenome assembly UMED01 (sample SAMEA4836011, study PRJEB28245) | human gut metagenome | biome: gut microbiome; material: fecal sample | place: Denmark | collected 2008
CCACTTTCGTGAAAAATATCGAAACACATATAAAATCAAATGCCATGACAAAGGCCTTAAAACAGCTGATTCATCAACAAGTCTATCATTTATAAAGTTGTAAACCGGTGTATAATAAAAGCAAGAACAGAAATGTTCTCGATGTAAGAGCATCATTAAAAGTTGGGCTGCAGATGGAGCAGGGTAAACTTCCATCTCATTAGATGTCTTAACTGGGCATCGAGCCTGGCAGCTTGGATAAAGCTGTAGTCCACGTGGGGGACTTAATGATTTTCACGTCGTTATGGGTATCTTAACTGGGTACCGAGGCTGACAACCAGCAGAAAACTCTTTTACAAAAGTAATTCTCAGAAGAGTGTGGTTTAATGCCACACTCTTTTTGGCATGTGAGGTATAAGTGGCAACAAAGGTAGATAAGAAAAACGTAATACGACAAGGTATTACAGAGGCGGAAATCGTATATTTCCAAAATTTGGCAGGTAAAACATTGCTGTATGTTTGTGGAGATGAATATTTTGAAGTTTCTTTTCCAATAGATCACTTTCTACATTTAACAGGAGTGGAGACAAGACTTTCGGCCAAGGATTTTTATAAGAATGCAAAAAAATCTATTCTTACAAATAATCAGTTCTATTTTGACGCAAGACATGTATATGCAAATGCAAAAAGGAAACTTCCGTGTTTAAAACGCTTGCCGGAATTAACGAATGAAATGGTATGTGTTCTAAAAAATATGGAAACCATGACAATTACATATAAACTCAGCGTTACAAATTTGGAATTTACAGGAAGTGTGACAAGAAAGCCAAAACGGTATACTGGGAAAAAAGATTAAGAAAAGAATAAAGAGCTGGTTTTAATTGTAAAATTTATGGGGAACTAACATCAGCTTATTGACATGAATTTAAAAATAAGTATAATAATAGTTGAGTAATTGTTCAACTATTATTATTTGGAGGTGAATATATGCCAAAAACGTCTTATATTTGTAATTGCGATGTAATTCATGAGGATATTGTGAATGATGTGAAATCCAAGATGCAGCCAAAAGATGATTATATCCAGTTGGCTTCTTTGTTTAAGCTATTTGGAGATGGAACTAGAGTACAAATCTTACACGCTCTAGAACAGAGTGAGATGTGTGTATGTGATCTTGCAGTGCTACTGGGGGTAACAAAATCTGCAATTTCGCATCAGTTAAAGGCATTACGCCTTGCGAGTCTGGTAAAATTCCGTAAAGAAGCACAGATAGTTTACTACTCGCTGGCAGATGATCATGTGAAAGAGATTATTGACAAGGGATTTGAGCATCTTTGGCAGAAATAATATTTTTTAACATTATAGTTGAGTAATTGAACAATTAAACAAATTATAAGGAGATTATCATGAAACGCATATTTCTATTAAAAGGGTTGGACTGTCCAAATTGTTCCGCAAAAATTGAAAAAGAAGTCGGAGAGTTGGATGGAGTGCAATCCTCAGTGGTAAATCTGATGAAGCAGACGCTTACAATCAATGTTACTCAGACAGCCGCAGATACGATAGCCAGTCAGATTGAAACGATTGTTTATAGTCATGAGCCAGATGTGGAAGTTCAGGAAGAAACCGTTATGAATGTTACAAAGAGTTATTCGTTAAAAGGGTTGGACTGTCCGAATTGTTCCGCAAAAATTGAAAAAGAAGTCGGAGAGTTGGATGGAGTGCAATCCTCAGTGGTAAATCTGATGAAGCAGACGCTTACAATCAATGTTGCTCAGACAGCCGCAGATACGATAGCCAGTCAGATTGAAACGATTGTTCATAGCCATGAGCCAGATGTGGAAGTTTCTGAAATTGTACAGGAATCTTATATACCGGAAAAAAAGCAGGAGGCCAATGAATCCTATAACAATGAGGATAAGAAGTTGACAGTTCGTTTAGCGACTGGTGCAGCAATCTATGCCATTGGTATGGCATTGACTGTTTTTGCGAAAGTGCCACTGCCTATCGAGTTAGCTTTTCTCATTGTTTCTTATGTTATTCTTGGTGGAGATGTTGTATGGCAGGCTGTGAGGAACATTTCAAAGGGGCGTGTATTTGATGAACATTTTTTGATGAGTGTTTCTACGATTGGGGCTTTTGTCATTGGTGAATATCCAGAAGCAGTTGCTGTTATGCTATTCTATCAGGTAGGTGAATTTTTTCAGTCATTGGCTGTTAAGCGTTCCAGAAAATCTATATCAGACTTAATGGATATACGTCCAGATTCTGCTACAGTAAGAAGAAATGGGGAATTGATTACCATATCTCCAGAAAATGTCTCCATTGGTGAGATTATTATTGTAAAGCCTGGTGAAAAAATTCCATTAGACGGTGTGGTATTGGATGGAGATTCTATGCTGGATACAAGGGCCTTAACAGGAGAATCAGTTCCGAGAAGTGTTCATAAAGGAGACGAAGCACTTTCCGGTTGTATGAATCAGACGGGTGTCTTAATGATTAAGACAACAAAAGCATTTGGTGAATCTACGGCTTCAAAGATTATTGATCTTGTGGAAAATGCGTCAAGCCGAAAAGCACCAACAGAAAATTTTATTACTACATTTGCACGTTATTATACACCTGTGGTTGTAATCTTAGCAGCTTTTCTGGCGATTCTGCCACCGATCATTCTTGGCGGAGGATGGACAGAGTGGATTCGCAGAGGATTTGTTTTCCTTGTGGTATCTTGTCCATGTGCATTGGTTATTTCAATCCCGCTGACTTTCTTCGGCGGCATTGGTGCAGCATCTAAACGAGGTGTTCTTGTAAAAGGAAGCAATTATTTAGAGGCACTTAATAATGTCAGCGTTATTGTGTTCGATAAAACCGGAACACTTACAAAAGGTGTTTTCAATGTGACGGATATTTTGCCTGTAAATGGATTTTCAAAAGAACAGGTTCTGGAGTATGCGGCAGAGGCAGAGAGTTTTTCTAACCATCCTATTGCAAAATCCATTCTTGCTGCTTATGAAAAAGAAATTGATCAGTCAGTGATTTCTGATTATAAGGAAATTTCAGGATATGGAATCAGTGTAATGGCAGGGGAAAAGAAAGTTTTTGCTGGCAATACGAAACTTATGGATACAGAATGTATAGAGTACACAACCTGTGAAAAAGCAGGTACAAAAGTTTATTTGGCTGTAGATGGTCAATATGCAGGATGTATTTTGATAACAGATGAAGTGAAGCCGGACAGTAAAAAAGCAATTTCTGACCTGAAACATATCGGCGTGGAAAAAACAGTCATGCTTACCGGTGATGATGAAAAAATTGGGAAGTCTGTTGCAGAAGAATTGCAGTTGGATAAATATTATGCACAGCTGCTTCCTGACCAAAAAGTGGAAAAGGTTGAGCTTTTAGATAGTAAAAAGAGACCGGGAAGCAAATTGGCTTTTGTTGGTGATGGTATCAATGACGCTCCTGTCCTTGCCCGTGCAGATGTTGGTATTGCAATGGGTGGGCTTGGTTCGGATGCGGCCATTGAAGCAGCAGATGTAGTTCTGATGACAGATGAACCGTCTAAGCTGGTGGACGCGATTGAAGTAGCAAAAGCGACAAAACAGATTGTCATGCAGAATATAGTGATTGCTCTTGGGATTAAGAGTGTGTTCCTGATTCTTGGCGCTCTTGGTATTGCGGGAATGTGGGAAGCTGTATTTGGTGATGTAGGCGTTACCATAATTGCTGTTTTGAACGCAATGAGAATTTTGAAAAAATAGGAAATGAGGTGGAAATGTGAAACGAAAACTGATTCTGTTAGTTGTTACGATTGTTTTTCTTGTAGGTTTTGGTGTCATTTTACATTCACCGCCTTCTATGATTGATGCAGTCACAGGAGCAACACCGAAGTCAAAAAAGGCGGCTCAAGCCTCCGCACAGTTGGAAGGCTCTTATGTTCTCGGTATTAATATGATGTCAGATGGTCTCGACAACGAGAACACCCGGAATAAATTAAAAGAATTGGCACTGGACGATTCGGAAACAAATGAAACAGATCTCATGAAAACGGACATTAGTTTTCGGTTATATGTATCTGAGACGGATTATCCGCTTGTCAGTTATGCTAAGAAACTCTGTGACAGGTTGAAACAGGCCGGTTTTTCCGTAGATCTGAAAGAGTACAGTAACACAATGATGCTATCAAGAGTGGTAAGTGGAAAGTATGATGTATTTCTGGCATCGGATGATTTTATTGACGTTACAACGCTAACACAGATGGACTATATGATCATGGACAGCGAAGAAATGAGGTGAGCGGGAATTTATGAGAAAATGGAATACGATTTTGTCTGTTTTAATGCTTCTCATTTTTATGATTCATGGAATCATGGGTAGCTTTATGCTGAACGGAGTTGGAAGTAGTGCAGGGAAACTTCTTGCATGGATTGGTGTTGGTATTCTTGTTGTGCATACGGTGATTGGTGTCATCCTGACAGTTCAGAGTTTACAGACAGCGAAGCAATCAGGAAAAATGTATCTGAAACAGAACGCCATATTTTGGGCGAGACGAGCCAGTGGGATGGCAATACTGATTCTGCTGTTATTCCATATTGGCTTGTTTGGAAAGGTGCAGAATGGGACATATATTTTGTTCCCTTTTACAACGGTAAAGATGGTAACTCAGCTTTTGTTCGTAGCGGCAATCTTTGTTCATATTTTTATCAATATACGCCCATTGCTCGTATCACTGGGAATCATTAGTTATAAAGAACGAAGGAGCGATATTTATTTGATCCTTTCGGTGCTTCTTCTTTTTATAGCGGGAGCGGTTATTTTATATTATATTGGGTGGCAATATCTATGAGTAAGACAATTATTATTATAGGTGCTGGACTGGCAGGACTTTCAGCGGCTTTGCAGGCAGCGGAAAATGGATGCAATGTAAAACTGGTTTCCTTCCTTCCGTCAGAGCGGGCACAGTCTGTTATGGCGGAGGGCGGTATCAACGCAGCTTTGAATACAAAAGATGAAAACGACAGTCCCGAAGAACATTTTACAGATACAATAAAGGCAGCATGTGGTCTGGCAGATCCAAATGCAGTTTGGGGAATGACACAGGCAGCACCGGAGCTGGTGCACTGGCTGCTAAAACTTGGAGTTAAATTTAACATGAGTGGCTATGATGATGTGGATCTGCGGAATTTTGGCGGGCAGAAAAAGAAACGGACTGCTTTTGCACAGAGCGATACCGGGAAGCAGATCATGACAGCTATGATAGACGCTGTTCGCAGGAAAGAAGCATCTGGTATGATAGAACGGTTCAGCCATCATTCTTTCCTAACACTTCGTCTGTGTGGCAATATTTGTTGTGGCTGCGTAATCAGGGATGAATACAGTCAGGAGACTGTGGAATTACCGGGGGATGCGGTTATTGTTGCCACCGGTGGTATGCACGGATTGTTTGGAAATACAACGGGTTCGCTGAGCAATACAGGAGAAGTCACCGCAGAATTGTTCCGGCTTGGTGTTCCTCTGGCAAATGGCGAGATGATCCAGTACCATCCGACAACTGTGAAATGTGGTGGAAAACGCATGCTCATCAGCGAGGCGGCCAGAGGGGAAGGTGGCAGGTTGTTTGCCATGAAAGATGGAAAACAATGGTATTTCATGGAGGAAAAATACCCGGAGCTTGGAAATCTGATGCCACGAGATATTACCGCCAGAGAGATATGGAAGGTCAGCCATGAATCAGAGGTATTTCTTGACATGACGGAAATATCGGAGGAGATTATTTCAAATAAGCTATCTGGTCTGGCAGACGATTGTATGACCTATCTGCATAAAGATATACGAAAGGAACCGGTGTCTGTTTTACCGGGAATTCACTATTTTATGGGAGGCATTCTGGTGGATGAGCAGCACAGAACGCCGATTCAGAATCTTTGCGCTGCCGGAGAATGCTGTGCCCAATATCATGGTGCCAACCGTCTTGGTGGAAATTCTCTGTTAGGAGCGTTATACGGAGGACGTGTTGCGGCAAAATCAGCATGCGAACAGGCAGATGTAGTAGATCTATCTTGTGCGACACAGATAGATTTTCCACCAGCGTCTCAAATTTCAGAAATAAAGCAATTAAACAAAGTGATGCAGGAGACTATGGGCGTTGTCAGAAATGAGAATACGTTGTTAAATGGGATTCAAACGGTACAAGCGCTGACAGGAAATCTTCCATTGCTTGGCATGGCAGTTCTAAAGAGTGCTCTTGCAAGAAAAGAAAGCCGTGGTGCACACTGGCGGGAGGATTATCCGAAGAGCAATGACGATGATTACCTTAAAACAACGGTAGCCAGATTTGATGGAAAGCAGATACAGATTTCCTTTGTACCTGTTCCAGAAAGGCGGTGATTCACTTGGTATATAAAATAAGAATCAGGCGGCAGGAGAGTCAGAAATCAGACAGTTATTGGCAGGAATTTGAGTTTGACGGAAGCAAAAATAGCTCTGTTGCCAATGTTCTAAAGGAATTGAACAGTAGAACCCCTTTGAAAGATAATTCAGGGAATATAGTTACTCCCATCAGCTGGGAATGTAGCTGTATGGTGCGAAAATGTGGGGCTTGCGCCATGCTGATTAACGAACGTCCGAGGCTGGCATGCTCTACATTTCTACATACGTTAAAAGGTTCTACAATCACCTTGGAACCTTTAAGCAAATTTCCGCTTGTAAGAGATTTGATCGTTGACCGGTCAATTCTGTTTGAAAATTTGAAAAAACTGAATCTTTGGCTTGAAAGTGAAGCTTATATGAATCCGTGGACACATGAACCGAGATACCAGTCGGCACGCTGTCTGATGTGTGGCTGCTGCCTTGAAGTGTGTCCTAACTTCTCTGCAAATGGGACTTTCGCAGGCGCTGTTGCTGCAGTCAACGCATTTCGGATTCTGAATGAAGAACAGGAAAGCACTCATTTGAATGAGATTTCTGCTGAATATAAGAAGAAATATTTTGAGGGATGCGGGAAGTCGTTATCTTGTCATGATATTTGTCCGATTGGTCTGCCTGTGGAAGAACTGCTTGTAAGGTCGAATGCAGCGGCTGTTTGGGGCAAATAAAATGGATGATAAAAGCTATAATGAATGTATGAAGAGAATCAAAAACTTGATTCTCTTTTTTTAAAATACATACATTGACAAATATCTATGTATATATTATATTGAACATAGACAATGATCAATGTGAGGTGTCAATATGAATGCAATGGATGTGGCTTTGATATGCAAGGCTTTGGGCGATGCGAACCGGCTGGAAATTGTACAGATGCTGTCGGATGGAGAAAAGTGCGGGTGTAAACTTTTGGAAAGATTTGAAATTACCCAGCCAACTTTATCCCATCATATGAAGATACTGGTAGGATGCGGCCTTGTGAATGATCGTAAGGAAGGAAAATGGCATCACTATTCTTTGAATTGTGAGACATTGATGAATTACAAACACTTTATAGAATCCCTTACTTGCCTTGGATGCGGTGACGGGGATTGTTGTAAATAATTTAAGGAGAGCAGATATCATGAAAAAAGAATCAAATTCAGGAATTAGTTTTTTCCAGCGTTACCTGACTGTATGGGTAATTATCTGTATGCTTATAGGAATTATGTTGGGACATTTTCTTCCGGGAATGAAAGAGGCACTGAACTATCTGGAATATGCAGGAATTTCTATTCCGCTGGCAGTTCTTATATGGATTATGATCTATCCAATGATGATGAAGGTTGACTTCAAGAGTATTAAAAATATCGGGAAAAACCCGAAAGGTTTATTTGTTACATGGATTGTAAACTGGCTAGGGAGATTCCGAAGAGCTTTTGTTCAGATGATGAAACAATAGGATTGGTACAGGAATTATATGGAACAAAAGTTAATAAAGGGATTTGTTGCGTTTTCCGCTATAATAATCTGCCAGCAAAGAATGTGTTGCCTGAATATGTTTGTGATTATAAGAAACGAGCAGGGTTATTTCAAAGATCTGCAGATTTAGAGTAGTTCTTTTTTTCTGAGAGAAAAATTAAAAATCGTTTTTGGTTCTTCTGGAGAGTGATTATAGCGTTTGGGAAACATCCGGAGAAACCATTACCTCAGGGTGTCGGTAAAGTTCTTTATCAAAGAGGGCTTTGAGATGCCCTTTCCTTTTTTATCCAAATCTTTCCTCTTGTTTACATATATAAACCTAAGAAAAAGCTTGACGTTTAAATATTACAAGTGTAATATTTAAGAAAATACGAAGAAAGGAGAAATAAAACTATATGAGAAAAAAGAAAAGAAAAAAACACACGAAGACTATCACAAAAATAGTTTTATTTAGCGGTATATTGATTGGTGGTGGAATCGGTATTGTAACAATAATGAATCGTAATGTTCCTGAAAAAAGACTAATGGAATATATGAAATATATTGAAAAAGGGGAATATGAGCAAATGTATGCCATGCTGGATCAGAAAAAAAGCAGCATGAACAGTAAGGAAGAATTTATAGAACGAAATTCTAAAATATATGAAGGCATTGAGATGTCTGATCTGTCCATAACCGATATTACAGTAAAAAGACAAGAAAACGGAAATGCGGCAGTTTCCTATACAACAAATATGCAGACTGCTGCAGGAAATGTAGAATTTACCAACGATGCGGTATTTTCACATGATTGGACAGGATATCATTTAATCTGGCAGGATCAGTTGATTTTTCCAGAGTTATCTGCAACGGATAAAGTTCAGGTAACGTCAGAAGAGGCAAAGAGAGGAGATATTTTAGACAGAAATGGTCGTCAGTTGGCTGGAGAGGGAACTGCATCTTCGGTAGGAATTGTTCCGGGCAGGATGGAGAACAGAGAAGATACAATAAAAAAACTGGCAGAGTATCTTGGAATTGGAGCAGACGAAATTGAGGATAAGTTAAAAGCCGGTTGGGTAAAAGCAGATTCTTTTGTACCAGTAGCAACAATTCCTAAAATACAAGAGGTCGATCTTTTGACAGTGAATCCGGATAAAACTGTTCTGGAAGAAAAAGAAAAGCAGGACACATTATTGAAGATTCCAGGTATTATGTTATCTGATGTAAAAGTACGAACTTATTATCTAAAAGAAGCTGCCTCTCATCTGGTAGGGTATGTACAGGCGGTTACAGCCGAAGATTTGCAGGAACATAAAGGGGAAGGGTATCGTACAAACAGTGTGATTGGAAAGACTGGACTGGAAACGCTTTATGAAAAAGAACTAAAAGGAACAGATGGGTGTGAAATCTGTATTGTAGATGCAAATGGAAATAAAAAAAGTGTTATTGCATATGAGCCTAGAAAAGATGGAGAAGATATCCATACTACGATTGATGGTGATCTTCAAAGTACTCTTTATGAACAATTTAAAGAAGACAGAGGATGTTCTGTAGCTTTGAATCCTTATACAGGGGAAGTATTGGCGTTGGTAAGTACGCCATCTTATGATAATAATGATTTTGTACGTGGAATGGACAACAGCCAGTGGAGTGCATTAAATGAAAATGAAGACAGGCCTTTATACAACCGCTTTCGCCAGACATGGTGTCCTGGCTCAACTTTTAAACCTGTAATTGCTGCAATTGGATTAAAAGTGGGGGCATTTACTGCAAATGACGATTTTGGAAATGAGGGTCTGGCGTGGCAGAAAGATTCCTCGTGGGGAGATTATACAGTGACTACACTTCATGATTATGAACCTGTGATCTTGAAAAATGCGCTTATTTATTCAGATAATATTTATTTTGCAAAAGCAGCATTAAAAATTGGTGCGGATCAACTGATGCAGTCTCTAAATCAAATAGGATTTAATCAGGAACTTCCATTTGATATTAAAATGTCAGAGTCCCAATATTCTAATATGGACAAGATAGAAACAGAAATCCAGCTTGCTGACAGTGGGTATGGACAGGGACAGATTCTGGTAAATCCTTTGCATCTTGCAAGCATTTATACGGCTTTTCTAAATGATGGAAATATGATAAAGCCATATCTTCACGCGGATGGTGGAAGCACTTCCAGTGAAATCTGGATAAAAGATGCTTTTTCACCACAAATTGTTTCGGAGGTTATGGAGGGGTTAGAGGGTGTAGTGAATAACCCGGAAGGAACTGGTTATGGAGCATGCCGGGAAGACATTAGATTAGCAGGAAAAACCGGAACAGCGGAACTGAAAGCTACAAAAGAAGATACATCTGGAACAGAAATTGGCTGGTTTACAGTTTTTACTACAGATAGAGATACAAAGAATCCTATTTTGCTCATCAGTATGGTAGAGAATGTGAAAGATATTGGAGGAAGCGGTTATGTGGTGGAAAAGGATAAGGCGATACTGGATGAATATCTTGGTAATGAATAATTTTTACCTTTAAATATTACAAATGTAAGAGGAAAATGATATGAAAAAAATTTGGAAAATATTTGTGGGAGTTATTTTTCTTGCTGTCTGTAGTGGATGTGGCATAAAGAAAGAGCAGAAAAAGACAATTGAAGATACGAAAGAAAAAATTTACAGAGAGTGTGAAATGCTAGCAGAAGGCTATCGGAACATATATGAGAATGCTGTGAAAGAAAATGCACTATATGAGCTGAGTACAATACAAAAAAGTATGGATTATTTTGGAAAATATGGATATGCAGTAATTGATTCCTACAATCAGCTGGATATGGTTCAAAGTATTAAAGTAGATGATTTTTTGAAAAAAGCAGAAAAAGAGAAGAATGGAAAAACTACTATATTTCAAGTTATAGCAGGGGATCATTTTATCCGGTATGATCTGAAAACCAAACAGGGGAAAATAGACGTTGAAGTAAGCTCTTTTAAATGGAAAGAGGACACTTGGCAGGAAACATATTATCATGAGTTTAGAGCTAATTCATGGAAATATACAGAAAACGGGCATTTCTTTATAGAAGAATATCATCCGGCAGGATATGATGGACCGTCTGGATATCGGGACTTTCGGGTAGCACCGTTAAATAAAAAATGTCGGGAGTTGAATCGAAAATATATACTTCCTTTTGGATATACACTTAATAAATTGTTTACTTCTAATTGGAGTGAAAAAAATTATGATGGAATAAATTTTTATGATGTTTTTGATCGTTTACTTTCAATGGAAGAAAAAACTGATGAATTTAAGGAAGGAAAGACTTATGAAATCCCAAAAGAATCATTTGAAACGATATTTCAAAAATATTTTAATATAAGCGCAGAGATACTGCAGACAGGAACGGTATTTCACACAGAAATACAGACATATCGGTATCGAACCAGAGGAATCGTATATGATTTTGCTCCCACACCATATATTCCATATCCGGAAGTTGTTTCCTACATAGAAAATCAAGATGGAACAATAACACTGGAAGTAAATGCGGTATGGCCACAAAAAGAATTAGATCAGGCGTTTTGTCATAGCGTAACCATTCGGCTGTTAGATAAAGATAGATTTCAATATGTATCCAATTATGTATCAAGGTCAGAAATAGAGGTTACCTGGTATACAGAAAGATTATCAGACGAAAAGTGGGAGGAATGTTATGGAGATAATTGATATGATTACAAAAAGAAAACTGAAAAAGATGATGAGCGTTTTATTTATTTCGGGATGCTTTTTCATAGGAAATACAAAATGTAAAGGGGCTGATTTAGAATATATTTCACAGGAAACTGCGAATTATGCTGTACAAGAAAGAGGATATGATTTGCCAGTAGATGAAGTCGTGAAAGAAGAAGCTATTGAAGATTGTAAGAATGTTATGAATCAGATGAAAGTCATTTATCAAAAGGCGGATAAAGGGACTTCATCGAATATAGTAGTTTCTGAGACAGTAATGGAAGAAATGCAGGAAGTATTAAAGGAAAAAAATGTCCCCGTTATTACATCAGCACCGTATTCAAATATGGCTAATTATTCTAAAATGGAAGAATTTCTTTTCAGGGCAGAACAGGATCTGACAGGAGATATCGTCTTATATAGGATTAACAGGGATGGTGGGATAGAAAGACTCAAATTCAATTATGATGGGACAGATATGTATTTGCTGGCTGTGAAAGCTGTTTGGGGTATGAACGACAATCCATCTATTGTATATGTTTCGTATACAAGGATAGAAGAATGGAAATATACAGAAAAAGGCTGGTTTGGTTATACGCTATGCGTTCCAAAGTATCCGGAAGTATCAGAAGCGGTTGATGGCAGTTCTATGATAAGAATTAAACCTTTAAGTGATGAATGCAGGGAAGTTTCAAAGAGGTGTGTGTATTTGCTTGGATATCAGGGGAATAATCTTTTATGTTCTGATTGGGATAGATCTGATATGGAAGGGTTAGATTATAATGGTTTATATGAATATTTATATCGAATGAAATACGGGGAGAGATATGAGTTTTCAGGTAACTCAAGTGGAATTCCGGCAGAAGAGTTTGAAAATCTGATAATGGAGTTTTTGCCGATAACAGCAGATCAAATTAAAAAATGGGCAGTATTTGATTCGGAACATCAAACTTATGACTGGGAACGATTAGGCTGTTTAAATTATAGCCCTACTTATTTTGGAACATCTTTACCGGAGGTCGTTGAAATAAGAGATAGCGGAGAGGGAAACAGTGTGTTGGTTGTTGATGCTGTATGTGATACATTTATATGTAATGATGCCGTTATTACAAGTGAGCTGACTGTTAAGTTCAACGATGATAAGAGTTTTAAATATATGGGGAATAAAATTCTGAATAATGGTACGAAAGAAGTTCCCAAATATCAATATAGAATAAAAAGAAAGAACTGATAACAACTATCAGCCCTTTCATATTTGTTAATTCCATATATGTAATTTTTTTAAGATATCAGAAGTGATTTCAAATGCTTTTTTGCCAGTTGCATTAGAATCACTTTGGATATTGGTTGCAAAATAATAGCTGTTATCGGAAGTTTCTACATATCCGATAAACCAGCCGTTGATATCCTGTCCGTTGACACGACCGGTTCCAGTTTTTCCGTAGAAATTACCATTAGGTGTACTGGCAATTTTTATAGCATTTTTAACAGAAAATACATTTTGGAAATTTAGATGGAATTCATTTGTGTTAAATTTTTTTAATAATGTTACTTGCTCTAAAGGCGAGATTTTTAATGAAAAATCGGACCAGTATAAATCCAGATTTGAACTGGTTGTTTGGTTTCCATATTCTATTTTATTCAAAAATTCCTGGACTCTGTTAATTCCGAGCTGCGAATCAATTGCCTGGAAATACCAGTTAACGGAATTTTGCATAGCAGAGTTTAAATCCTGATCAGCTTCCCAGGATGGAAAAGGAAAGGCATCACCATTCCATGTCATGGAAGAGTGTTCTGGTGTGATGATTCCGGATTCCAACCCTAATAATGCATCGTATATTTTGTAGGTAGACTCTGGCGGAATACGTTTGGTGGCTTCTTCAAGATCGTATATTTTCCAGGAATCCAAATTATTGTCATACAAAACAAATGATCCATCATATGTTCCAAATGTTTCGGATACATCTAACAGGGAGATATTTTTGTCTGTATCACTAAAATGATATACGCTTTGAGTAGAGGCATCAACGGATAAAATGGGTGTACATCCAATAAAAACAGCACTAATGACCAGATAAATTATCAATGCTCTCATTTTTTGATAAAGAGTTTCTTTCCTAAAAACGGCGATGTTGAGAATACGTCGTTTCATCTGCCTGAAATTTCCGGACATTCCAACTGCCAGTGGAGAGGAAAAAGAGGATATTTTTTCTGCAAAATTAATCAGTGTAGTTCCATAAGCTTGGTATTCATCAGCAGAAATCATCTGCAATACAGCAGAATCACAGGCTATTTCACGGTCACAGAGAATTTCTTTTAAAGTGTACCAAACAAAAGGGTTAAACCAGTAGAGTATATTACTTATGACCATGAGGAAGCCAATAAATGTATCTTTGTGACGGTAATGCTGTAATTCGTGTAGCAGCATAAAACGCATATCATCAGGATTCAGTTCGGAAATTAAATGGATGGGAATGTAAATTCTGGGATGTATTATTCCGATTAAAACTGGTGATTTTAAAAATGCAGTACTGTAGACTGATACTGGGTGAGAGATTTTAAGTTCCTTTAAACAATTGTAATAAATAGTTTTTACCTGCTGATTTTGAAGCGGGAGAGCAGATCTTTTTATGGAACGTACATAGTTTAATGAATGAAGGGTGAGGACTGACATAATCATAACACCCGTTATCCATATTAGAAAGAGTATGGTATTCAAGCCTCCAGAAAATTGACTACTGATGGAAACTGAAAAATCATTCACCTGGTTTAACAAAATATTTTGTGTATTACTGGTAAGTTCGGATAGCGTGTCGGTACCAGAGTTAAGTCCTGAGTCAGTTTGAAAAAAATGTAACCATGAAAAAAGTTGTGAGCCATGAATCTGTACAGGAAAAAATGGCACGGCAAGTAATAAAAATAAAAGAAAACAGAGATGGTACTGTGTAGTCGCAGATAAATATTTTTTCAGAAGTTTTTTTGTTCCGATTATTACAAGTGTAAAAATACATATGAAGATATTACTGATTAAAAAGTGGATGATCCAGTTGCTCATTCAAAACCTCCTATTTCTGATGTTTTGATAATAAATGGCGTAAGTTATCAATTTCTGTTGAAGAGAGCTTATCGTTTTCAAGGTAAGAAGCCAGCATAGAGGAAAGATTTCCATTATAATATCGCTTTAAAAAAGAATTGCTTTCCTGGCGTATATATTCATCTTCTTGGACTAATGGAGTATAGACAAATACCCGGCTTTGTTTTTCGTAGGAAAGAGCTTTTTTGGAAACAAGTCTCTTGATAAGAGTTTGAATTGTTTTTGGACTCCAGCTGGTAGTTAGAGTAAGTTTTTCTGTAATTTCATTTGTATTGATGGGAGCATATTTCCATACAATTTTCATAACTTCAAATTCGGCTTCTGAAATCTGGGGTAGTGACATAATAAAATCCTCCTGCTAAATCCTACATATGTAATAAATATATTATATTACTTGTAGAAGAAAAAAGTCAAATGGCAGATGATATATAGAATATAAAATTAATAATGTAGAGGCAATAAAGGTGAAAAAGATAGAAATTATTGAGAGAATCACAGATGCTAATGGAAGCATAAGTGAAAACATATTGACTAGCTGGGAACATAAAAACCAATTCATACCGGAAATTATAAGGTTTGGAGAATTAAAAATATATCTACAGGAACGAATTGTTAAAAAGAATGATAGTGATGTTCATCTTTCAAAATATGAATATGATATTTTACTTCTTTTAGCGAAAAGTCCAGGTAGAATATTTGGAAAAGAAATGGTTTATGATCTGGTATGGAATGAACCTTATTCCGGTGATTATAATGTGGTTATGCGACATATCTGCAATATCAGAGAAAAAATAGAAGATGATCCTGGACAACCATTATATATACAAACAGTACGAGGTGTAGGATATCGGTTTAATGGGAATTTAGGCAGCGAGTGAAATCGCTGCCTATTATTATGGTTTTACAAAGAAGGGAGTTGGTTATGAGAAGATCTTTGTATTTCAGGAGCATCCTGTTTGAGATATTTGGACAGGTTTTGATGTATCAATTCCAACTCTTTTATTTCTTGCTTAAAGGAAACGTATTGAGTATTTAGTGATTCCTTTCTGGAAATAAGATCTGCAATTTGCTCTTGCAACTTATTGGAATTAAGATGTTTCAGGTTTATACCATTTTCCTGTAAAATATGTTCAGCACCCGCGAAAAGAATAATTTGAGATTCATATTTACGGAAATAACGATCTGGATCTTTGGAGCTTTTATAATGGTCGTCGTAAATTTTATTTTTCTGATATTGTTCGGCATATTTTAGCATTTCTCGAAGATGGCGTATCTGAGACTCGAGAGAAACAACAGAGGTATTTACCTCTTTTTGCTGCATATGTAACAAGGCTATGCGGTCTTCAAGTTCTGAAAAATTATGTAGATTATGTGTGAACATCTTGTTATATTCAGCAGAGACAATTTTTAAATTTTCCTTATTTGCCCATTTCTGAAGTCCAATGTTTCCTGCTATATTGGGAGTGTTGGTGTCTATTAACTTATTACGAACAGAAGGAACAGTAGTTCTGTGGAGCTTATTATTAATGCGTTCTTTGATACGTTCCTTAGTAAAATTTTTTCCTAAAGATTTAGCACTTCCACGCACTGGATGGGACATATCGGGAGAACGAAAGGTAATGTATTTTCTGCTGTTTTCGCCAAATTCTGCGTTTTTTATTTCATATCCTTTAGCTTCCATAAATGCAAGAAATTCTGAATAAGTGGAAACGATTCGGATTGTCTGGTTGATATCTTTTCGCAGCTGCGCTTTTTTACTGGATTCAGATTTATTTGCAGCCCATTCATTGTATTTCATTCCTTTTTTACCATCTGGCATAATTGTGGACAGGTTATGTTCCTGGCATAAAGTGTCGCTGAGATTTCGTATTTTCCAGTAATTCTTTTTACAGTCATGGTAATGAGAAAAAGTGATGTTATCTGCAGAACAGAAAATTAAATGGTTATGTACATGACCTTTATCAGTGTGTGTTGTCAGAACATAGGAGTATTTTCCCTCCAGTAAGCGATCCGCAAGTTCTTTGCCAATTTGATGAGCTTCTTCATAGGAAACTTCACCAGGGGAAAATGCCTGAATCAGATGAAATGCCTTATTTGTATTGTGCGGATTTCTGCAGTCATGTGTATGATCCAAAGTGTATTTAAAGTCAAGAACGGCTGTTTCGGGAGAGCAGGCAAAGGAAGAAATATATAGATTCTGGTCAGTTTTATCTGGATTGCAGATGTATTCTATTGCTTTATCAACGGTTGTTTTGATACCATGGATTTTTGTAACTGCCATATTTTTTCCATTAACTCCTTTATATCGTCCAGGTCCTTTGGGTAAACTGTATTGGTACTGTTTATACGATGGGTGATCTGATTCAAATTGCTGCTGATATTGCCCAGCAGGGTATTCATTTTTCGGATATGAGAGTAGTCTACTTCATATACAAATCCATATAAGATCATTTTCCGTAGAAAGGCAGATTTGCTTTTCATCCTGGAAAGACGATATTTTTCTTCTAAAATGTATTGTTCGTCATCATTCAAATAAAATTGTACGGGATGAATTCTGGTACGTTTGCTCATTGAAATCCTCCAATTCGTTTTTTTCTATAAAAAAGAGTACAAAAAAACTGTCTAACCAGTTCGGCTATGACAGTTATGGTACTTGGTTTTTTGTTGGTTTGGACAGATGTATCTGTAAGTTATTTTAACAGGACTGGGTGAAAGCGTCAAATTAAGAAATTATAAAATATGAGAGGGCCAGGGATACTCCCTGATACATTTTGGTAGAATGAACCGGAAAGGGAATTTGACAAAATGAGCCAGGTGTCATGACACTGGCAGTGCTTGCTTCTTTTGGGGTGTAGCCTGCAAAGCAGGCTATGCAAAAGCTATAAAACATAAATAGAACTGTGAGAAGTGGTTGAGAATACAATCCTGATAGCGTATAATCAGAGAAAGAAATCGTAAGTGAGGGATAAATTTGAAACGTGAAGAAATTTTTCAATATGTAAAAGAGCAATATGGAACTGAACCGGAATATTTATGGAAAAAAGATCCTGATTCTGCGGTGCTTCGACATAAAAATGGAAAATGGTATGCTATAATTATGGTAGTGGAAAAGAAAATACTGGGATTAGAAGAAGATGGAAACATTGACATCCTGGATGTAAAATGTGATCCTGATCTGGTTGGGATGATTATTCAAACGTATGGATTTTTACCGGGGTATCATATGAATAAGCAACACTGGATTACGATTCTTTTGGATGATTCTGTCAGTGAAGCTAAGACGCTGGATTTTCTGGATATGAGTTATGATTTAATTGACAGTGGGAAGTAATAAAAAAGGAAGCCTTTCAGAAAAATCTCTGATTGGCTCCCAGGTATTCATTCTGGATATGTATAAGTTGATCTTTGCAACAGGATATTTTCCCAATCTCGTTCATGGCGCAACACTCGGAGAATATGAATCTCTTTTGTTTCTTCCATTATAATATAAAAAATAATAGATGGCGGAAAAGATCTTTTATGTATGGAATATCCTCTGTACAGAATTTGAGTTCGGGGAAAGGCAGTACTGAACTGGCCTAAATTCTGCATTTGTTCTTTCAGATCAGATTGAAAACGGTCAGCACGTTGCTGGCCGAATTCTTCTTCAATATAATCTGCAATGTCTGTGACATCGTAAATTGCTTCCCAGGTTAAAATAATTTTATATTCTTGCATTTCTTCGTGCATCCCTTAATTCTGTGATTTTGCGAAAAGCATCTTCCAGTGGCAATTCACGACCAGCTTCCATATCATCAATTCCCCGGTCTAACATGCGGAGAAGATGATTGTTTTCCTGGTTTTTATCGGTTGTAGGGACTTTTTTTGTTAATTCCATAAAATCACTCCAATCATACGGTTTATAAATAGTGTATGTTGTTCAGAAGTATCTATCCATAGTTTAGCATATAATTGGAGGCAATACAATTAAATTATTTTGCAGGAGCGTCCGTCAGACCGAGAAGATATTCGCAGGATTGCCAGATCATTAAAATCATATCCTGCAAGTTGTAATTTGGCAGCGAGCGTTTTCTGAGTAAGATTATGAGCCTTTCGTAATTCTTTTACCCGTTGTCCTATTCTGTTTTTGCTGTTCGTTTTTTATCCCAATAAATAATCATTCTGATCCTCGAAAATTTCTAAAGATGAAGTATTATTATTGATTTTAAGGAAAAATATTGTTACTATACTTCTAAAGATGAAGTTTATGAATGTTTTGAACAGATTGTGAAAAACCGT
>UMED01020288.1_pt1 | contig 18864 bp, 13 predicted proteins | sample 1964661 | NCBI WGS metagenome assembly UMED01 (sample SAMEA4836011, study PRJEB28245) | human gut metagenome | biome: gut microbiome; material: fecal sample | place: Denmark | collected 2008
TTATTAATCAGAATTCTGTTGCATTTGCAAGTTGAATTCAGCCCATTCTATATCATCAATCCGAGAAATAACAGTATTACAGTATTTAACAACATTAAATGTATATTCCCAAAACCACCCGACCCGTGTAGTATTCATATTTGACAAATCTGCACTAGGCAAAAGGGCTTGATCCATATCTTGTTGAGGTCCTGATTTATTCGTTGTTCCCTCCACACAAATATCAGATTGTACCATTTCCGTCACAATGGGAGCAGCATCTCCATAGAACTCACTTACAATATTCCGCATACATGCTCCCAAAGCAGATTCAAATCCAGCAGCATCTACATATGAATTTTCAGGAGTATAAATCGATAATGGTTTTGTTTCCAACCAACCATCACTACATCCTAAAAACGAAATTGCAGCACACACTAAAAGTTTTGTTTTATATCTATTAAGTACCATAATATTCTATATTAAAGTTATAAAGTAAAGTTTACACCTAAATTAAACGATCTTGGAGACAAACCACCATTTTCCGGATCCCAAAATGTCCAATGTGGAGACCAAACAGCGACATTACGAGCCGTAAGAGTCAATCTCATATTCTGAATAGCAAATTTTCGCAAAAATGATTTGGGCAAATTATACGAAACGGATACGTTATCTAAACGTAAGAATGATTTTTTCACCCAATTAGTTCCTGCATTATAAGAGCTAATTCTTGCATAATCATTAGTCGGATTATCTTTTGTCCAACGTGGCAAATCATAAGACGAGAATTTGTAGGGAGATCCACCATTATAATTTGCCGCTTCGTTAAACGCACCATAATGTCCGAAGTAAGAATACATTGTAAAAGAAAGCGCAAAATTTTTATGTATCGTAAAATCATTCCTCATAGACCAACGGTAACGAGGTGTTTTATATCCTTGAAAAATTTTATCTTCGGTATTCATAACTCCATCTCCATTCTGATCCTTATATTTAAAATCCCCCGGTTTACAACCATAAATTGCAGCTTGTTCCTCTTCGCCCAACTGCCATACCCCTAAACGTTCATAAGCCCATATACGATCCGGATCTTGTCCGATAAACCATCCATTCGTCGGATCATCCGATTCTTTTTCTCCTATCACATTACCTTCGTTATCCAATATATTCTCCATGTCTCCATAAAGGGTAACAATCTTCCTTCTATTCATAGAAAATGTCGAAGAAGCAGACCATTCAAAATTATCCTGCTTGAAAATATTTGCATTCAAAGTTAACTCTAACCCTTTATTTCTCAATTTTCCCAAGTTTGCTGTAACATTTGCAAAGCCTGTTATACTTGGCAAAGAACGTTCAACCAACAAGTCTTTCGTTGTTCCTGAATAAACTTCTAATGAACCACCAATAATATCATTAAATAAAGAAAAATCCAGTCCTAAATTATAAGATTCTGTCCGTTCCCACCGTAGATTATTATTAGCCATTGTATTCACATAAATATAAGTTGAGGTATAAACAGTTCCATCCGATCCAATATAAGTCAAAGGATTTGTTTTCATATTAGACAGTGCAGCATATTGACCGATATCACGATTTCCGTTCTGTCCCCAAGAAAATCGCAATTTTCCATAATTTAGCCAATGATTTATTCCCTTCATAAATTTCTCGGAAGTAAAAACATAGCCAAGTGCAACGGATGGAAATGTCGCCCGTTTATTATTAACACCAAAAGCCGAATAGCCATCTCTACGAACGGAAGCTGTCAACATATACTTATTTTGAAAAGAATAAAAGACACGTGCCATTAAAGCATCTCCTGTCCAATATGTATCAGAACTTTGATTCGTAGGATTCAAACCAGAAGCCAGATTATGATGTCCTAAAACATCACTTGGATTAAAATCATAAGTCGAAGCAATAGTTGACCATGTCTCTTTTTTCTCTGCATTGGCCAATAAAGTCAATTCTAAATTATGCTCATTATTAAACTCTTTCTTCCAACGGACTATATTATCAACAGTCCAATGTGATTTAATGTCATGCTGACGTTCTGATGTTCCACCTTGAGTCTCTACTTCACTATCTGCTGATTGATGATAAAATTTATGATACCACTGTAAATAAGGAGTATAATTCATCTGATATTCTATTCCAAAAGGTAACTGTATTTTCGCATATAAATTTGCATTCAATGAATAATATTTTTTCGTTTGATCCCTATATTCACGCGCATACAAAGGATTAGTCGTCATATTATCACCTGCTACATAATAGCGATACAGGCTTTCAGGGTCATCTAAGTTATTAGAAGCATAAGGTGAATTTTTTGCCATTGCTTTCCAGTCTACCGGCTGTGAACTTTCATCCCGAATAGCAAAATTAGCATTCATTCCTATCGTTAGGAAACTTGTTATTTTAGAATCAAGATTCAATCGAGTACGAAGATTTTTATAATCATCCCCAACTATTATACCTTCCCGATCTACATAGCCCAACGACCAATGATAGTTTACCTTATCTGTTCGATTAGATACACTTACCGTATAATCCTGCGTAAAACCTTTATGAAGAACAAGATCAGCCCAATTTGTTTCTATTCCAGCTATATAGTTGTCAATTTCTGGAGTATAAAGTTGCAATCTGGAAAGCCATGCACGCGTCAGTTCTTCATCCGATACAGATGAGACAGGCGTTTTTTGATTATAATTGTACCAATCTAAAGGATTAACGCCTGTACCATCCAATTCAAAAGGATTTGTATAAATTTCAGGATATTGGGCTAAATAGTCACTTGAACTATTTCCTATGTTATAATCCTGTCTATATTTTAAATATCCTTTACCATCTAAAATCGGCATTTGATTAGCTGATTGAACAAAACCTACATTCGCATTAAATGTGACAGACGCAGAACCATCCTCTTTACCTTTACCTTTTTTTGTTGTAATCACGATAACTCCATTAGCAGCTTGTGAACCATAAACAGCAGCAGAACTTGCATCTTTTAAAACATCAATACTTGCAACATCATTCGTATTTATGTCAGATAAAGAACCATAATAAATAACTCCATCCACAACTATTGTCGGGCTTGACCCTGCCGTCAATGTATTAACTCCACGTACTTGAGGCGTTAAATCTCCTTTTGCAGATGTAGACATACCGACATTTAAACCCGCAGCTGTTCCACGCATAAGATCTGTAATATCGCGAGGAGCCTCTGCTTCCATTTTTTCAGCTTTTACACTCGCTATAGCACCTGTTAGGTCACGACGTTTTGCTGTTCCATAACCAATTACGACAACTTCTTCCAAAGCTTGTGTATCTTCAATTAATACTACACGTATGGGACGCTGATCTTTTATTTTTATTTCTTGTGATAAATAACCAATATATGATACTACTAAAACCGCTTTATCAGAGACCTGTATAGAAAAGTTACCATCAACATCTGTTATCGAACCATTAGCTGTACCTTTTTCAACTAGATTCGCACCTATAATCGGTTCACCTGCTGAGTCAACAATCCTACCAGAAATCATTTTTTTATCCTGATTGATATACATTTTTTTAGAAACCAAAGTAATATAATCATGATCAAATCGATACCCGATTCCGGTACTCTCGGCTACCTGCTCCAAATAATCAGATATCTTTGCAGATTTCTTCCGAAAAGACACAGTTTTGTTAACATCGACATCCTGATCCCGAAACACTACCAGATAATCGGTCTGTGCCTCGATTTCTTTGACCAGTTGCTTAACAGTCATGCTATTCTGGCTGATCTTAATCTCAATATTTTGCGCGCCAGCTTCTTCTGCCATTAACTGACACACACAAACAAACAAAAGGAAAAGTGATATTCTCATAATTCTAAAAAAATCTTTAATGCGGTTATTATGCACAATAAAGGGCTGTAACAAAGTTTTTCTTTTCATATCTTTGTTCTAAATTTAAAGTGAATACTAAAAAATTACGACTTGTGTTTGCTTTAACTCCTGCGGCAGTTGTTGGTAGCTTCTGCCGCTTTTGTTTTTCTACTGTTCTTTCATCATAGGCTATACGTTTTTATGTTTGACATGTTCTTATTTTAAGGTCACTATGTTCCGCTCTGTGTCTTTCTCTACTTTGAATTTGCGGATTTGCTGTAATACCCGGAAAACATCGTCAAGGCTGTCGCGCTGCCTGAATTTCCCCGTATAAGTATCTTTAAATAAGGATGTATCTTTTACTACGATCTTTACGTCATAGTAAAGTTCCATCTTTTCCAGAATATTGATCAAAGGTTCATTTTCAAAGGCATATATACCGTCAAGCCATAAAAAATGGGCTTTCAGGCGAATCGGTTCTACCTTCATCTTTCCGTTCGAGACGGTCACCTGTTGATCCGGTTCCAAAATGATCCCGTCAGATTCCTTATTCCGGAAAAAGACGCGTACGGAACCTTCCAACAAACTGGTTTGTACATAGCCGGTCGCTGGATAGCTACATACGTTAAACTGGGTGCCTAAAACTTTCATATCTACATCATGCGTGGAAACAATGAAAGGGCGGGACGGGTCTTTCGCCACTTTGAAGAAGGCTTCTCCTTCGATCGTAACATTCCTTTTATCACCGGTAAAACGAGCCGGATAGATCAATTTCGACTTCGCATTCAACCAGACTTCCGTCCCATCCTGCAAAATCAGTTGTGCCCGCTGCCCGGCAGGGGTACACAACGTGTTCATCACATTCTCCGATAGAAACTCCGTTTGCTCAGGCTGTGCATACCAATATGTCAATATACTTGTTGAAACGACCAATATCAGGATAGCAGCCGCATACCCGATCCGGCGTGTCCAACGCTTCCACATCACGGAGTGTTGCTTTTGCAAAATAAAGCAGTCGTATTTCTGTTTGCCGATTGTTTTATCCTGCACCTGATGTCCTAAGTTCAACAAGGCATATAGATTTTGATACTCTACAAATTCTTTTTTGAGTTCTTCACTCGCCTCGACATCGCGCAGCAGGGATAGTCGCTCTTCCGTGGAAAGTTCCTCATAAAAGTATTTATGTATCCGTTCGTTCATATTTTCCGTTTTTGTTCTTAATAAACGGATCAGGGAACCAAAACCCCCAAGAGGATAAACGGATTTTTTTAATTAGCGAGTAAAAATATTAATAAAGGGAGATAGTCTTTCAATTCGCTTTTAATTTTCTTATAGGCAATAGCCATTTGATTTTCAACAGTTTTAAGGGAAATATTCAATTCAGCAGCTATGTCTTTCTGTTTTTTCCCCTCTATTTTGCTTTTGATAAAAATTTCCCGACATTTTTCAGGCAAAGAGTCTACCACTTCAGTAATGATCCGTTCGATATCCTGCTCGGAGAGTAGAGACTGATCGAATAATTCCAAAGAAGCAAGTTTCATCCGCAAAGTAGCCTGATATTCTTCCTGCATCAGACTGACAGCTTCCTTCACCACAATGCGGTGGCGTAAGAGATCGATACAGCGGTTTTTGATCGAAGTAAAGAGTAAGGCGACCAGATTCACATCATAAGCCAGAATCTCTTTCTTTTCCCACAGTTCGGTAAATACGTCCTGGACGATATTTTCTGCGTCTTCTTCTGACACGACATATTCCAGAGCGAAATATTTCATCCGGGAAAACCAAGAGACATATATTTCTTCAAAATGGTCGGATAGTATTTTCTTTTCAACCAGCATCTTTCTTCTGTGTGAATAAAATCACGGCGTTCTCGATCTCCAAATTTTAAATTATTATATAGAGTGTGAGAGCTGTGACTTATCTATCAAATAGGGCTCTGGAAAACCTTCGGGAGTAAATAAGCAACATACTCCCACACCATATTTACAGATACGATGCGGGATATGTTAACCCATTCTTTCCCTTTCAAATTTTCCAGATTTTTATTTGAAAGAATCAGTTAAACAACGCAATTGTGCTATTTGCACAATGCAAATATAGTAATAGTTATTGGTTAAACAAGTGAACTGTTTATCGTATTTAAATATTTGAGCTTACCCGGTCGGCGGATGTGTGTCTTGGCTGCATTCACATTTTCTTAATTTCGTTACGCAGTGTCAATCCTTTTGCTGTCAACAAGTATTTTTGTCTCGGATGATTGGGTTTGTCTGGATATAGTACCTTAAGAAAACCGGCTTCAAAAGCGGGGTTTATATAGTTCTCCAAAAATGTCGGACGATGTTTCAAGCCGACCTTTTCCATCAATTCTTTTAACGATAATTGTTCATTTGACAAGGCTAACAGCAAAGCGCGAACTTGTTCGGTTACTTGTTCGGTACTTGTTCGGTCTTCATGCTGAGTTTGCTCTGCACCCAATTCCTTCGGCACATCAACAACCATGTACCGATTTCTTAATGCGTTGCTTTCTCCTAATAACAGATTCCGAAAGAAACGTTCCAAATATTCGAAATTACGCATAATACCTTTTTTCACATTTTGGTAGTTGGCACGTACCAGCGCATTACGGAAATACCACGAATAATTGGCGAACAGGTCGTTTGTTACGTCAAAGCCCATAGAACGTAGATAGAGAATCGTGAACACGGCTGTCGTCCGTGTATTTCCCTCACCGAACGGATGGATTTGCCATAGCCCCGATACAAATTTGGCAATGTGGCTCACAAGTCCATTTCTATCCACTTTGGAATAGTCGAACAGGCGTTCTTGTTCCAAATCGTATTCGATCGCCTTGCAAATATCGGACGCAGAAACATACAACACCGTATCACCGCGCAGCACCCATTCCTTTTTGGTAATATTGTAATCGCGAATCTGACCGGCAAACTCGAATACACCATCGAAAATCCGACGATGAATCGACGTCAGCCCGACAAGTGTAAAAGCAAAGGTTTTCTCGGTAAGCAGTCGGCGAATATTGGTCGAAGCCGTATCTGCTTCTTGCATCTCGTCATCTTTTGGTGTACGAACTTCTTTCGACTGGTAATAGCTTTTTATGAGTTGCTCGGCTTCGTCAATCGTAATTTCGCCCTCAATATCTTTGCGTGCAGTTTCGATAAGGTAATCGGAGGGTTTCAGTCCATCAACAGCCTGCAAGCCGATTGCGGTCTGCCACGCATACCCCTTTTCCCGTTGCTGCGGTTCGCCTTGGCGTATGTATTCGTCGAAGTTAATCATATGACTTATGTATTCGTAACACCGAATGAAATATATACAACTGGAATATTGAAGTGATTTAAACTTATGCTATATTCTTAATTTTGTTTCAAAATGTAAAGGATCGCGTACAAACCGAATTATTTCTTATATTATGGGTGACCAAACTCATACATAAAGAAAATCCTATGTACACTGCGCTTGACAAAGATATGAGAAAAAAATGACAATATCCCCCTTTTAACCGGAAATATCACATAAGCATATAATTATAAGCACCATACAAAAACCAGCAGTTTGTTAAAATATATTACCCTTGCGGGTAATTTGAACTAAACGGGGTACAAAACCGAATTAAACGGGATAGTAGTTTCGATTCGAACCAATGACTTTTTTACAGGTTTTACAACAAGGTAGTCTTCCGGCACGATAGAGGGGTTGCATCAACCGGACGTACACTTTTTACCTTGATATATTTGCAGGTAATTAAACAATTACCGACATTTGTAGTATAACAATACAAAAAATGATTATGCCCACGATATTTATTTTGTTCGGTTTCCGTTTCATGTTTTATGCGGAACATTGGAATAAATTCTTTAATAAGACAAAATGAATCAGTATGCAAGACATGACAGTAGACAAAGTATGGTTAACCGATACGGCTGTATGGATACATACTACCGACGGTAAAGAAGCATGTGAAAAATTTGCAGATTATCAGCGTTTGAAATTTGCCACCCCGGAACAACGAACCAATTTCACTGTCGATAAGTTCGGTATTCGTTGGGAGGAACTGGATGAAGACTTGAGTTTTGAGGGATTCTTCCATGAAAAGAAATCCAGTCCTTTATATGATTTGTTTACAGCCCATCCGGAACTGAACGCCGCCGCAATAGCACGCAGGCTGGGTATATCTCAAAGTCTGTTTGCGCAATACGTGAGCGGGACAAAAAAGCCCTCCAAGCAGCGTTTATCGGATATAGTGGAAACAATTCGAATGATAGGGCGCGAGTTATCGGAAATTTCCATTGCTTAAGCCTATGACAAGTTGTTAATGGCAAGTTTCATCTCATGGAACTTGCCGTTTCATGCAATGGAACCAAGAGTTTCATGTATAGAAACCATTTGTTCCATATGCAGAAACTTTAAGTTCCAAGATTTGAAACTTCTTGAAACTCCAAGAACCGCTTGTAAAGCGGAGAGTGCTTTTTTCACCATTCGTACTCTTCCGTATAAGAATCGAACACCGGTTCCTCCTCGACACCATGCTGCCGGAAAAGTTTCCGGATATAGAGCTGGGCTTCCGGCGGAATGCCATATTCTTTGCGATAGTAACGATAATAAAGCGTTTTCGTAAGGTGGAAGATCATTATTTTCCGCAAATGCCGTGCCGTCCGATAAGGGACTTTTTCCAGCAGGTTCGTAATACCCCATGCAATGCGCACTTTCTTCGCAGACTTGAAGTCCGGACATGCCGCATCCCCTACAGGGAAATAAGCCGGGTTCACAATCCGGACATGCCGGTCGGCATGTGCACTATACCGGGCAGCCACTTGCCTCAAGCAACCATCTGCCTTCGGGCACTGGCTGTTGAAGCAATGGACGAAACCGGAAGGGACTAATTTATAATCAAAATCGTTTTCCATGACTATTCATATTTTAGCAATAGCGACTAATATACGGATTTTATCTTGATTCTGATTACAGTAAGTGAATATGCCGGCAATTCGCAGGTGAATTCACGTCCGACTGTGCAATCAAAAGTCCGAGGCTTCAAATCCGTATTTTCCAACGTTCCGGACAGTACAGTCTTCACGGCACGGGTATCGCCGACCTCGATACCATTCAGCCGGACCTGTGCCTGGGTATTTGCAGGCAAGATATTCACCAATTTCAGAATCAAGTCGCCCGTTTCGCGATCCCTCACGGCAGAGACGGGAACACGTTTGCCGATATCTTCCGATAAGGAAGACAATTTGACTGTGGCTGGCAGATATTCATCACCTGCATTTTGGCCGAACAGCTGCTGAACGTAATAGTTGACGGTTGGCTTCACCTCTCCGTTGTTGAAGTAAATCAGATCGGGGTTCCACTGCGTATGCCCTTCTTTTGCCAGGAGCGGAGCGTAGGATGCCATGCTGACCACATCCCCGTTACGTTCCAGTGAAGTCATATAAGCCGCTTCCGCCAAAGCGACTTCCAAGTTATTCGGACGACCGGGAAGATGAGCGGCATATTCTCCCAAATAGACTTTCGCACCCTGACGGTCGTAAGAATCATAGAAATGCTGATTGTTCAGGAACCAGCCGGGTGTCTGGTAATAGTGCTCATCCACCATCGGAACCTGCAATCGGTCTACGATCTTCCATCCTTCCTCATAGTCGGTTCCTTCGTTAAACGGTCCGGCCGTACCGATCACGGTTATTTCCGGATGTTTTGCTTTCAGAGCCTTATAGATCATAGTGAAGCGTTCTTCAAAGGCATCCGTTATCTGGTCTTCGTTTCCGATCCCGATATATTTCAGATGGAAAGGTTCAGGATGGCCGGCTTCGGCACGCATCCGGCCCCACTTCGAGGAGGCATCTCCATTCGCATATTCCACCAAATCCAAGATGTCTTGGACAAAAGCATCCATATCGCACATCGCGACTCCTTGTTGCCCGCCTCCACGGGAGTTCTGACAACATACGCCCGCGGCAATAACAGGAACAGGTTCTGCCTGAATATCTTCGCAGAACTGGAAAAACTCGTAATATCCAAGCCCTTTCGTCTGGTGATATCCCCACAAATTGCGTTGAGGTTTCCGGCTTTCCAGCGGACCAATCGTTTCTTTCCAGTTATAAATATTATGTACACCATCGCCATGCGCCAGACAACCTCCCGGAAAACGCATAAAGCGCGGATGCAGGTCGGCTATCGTTTGTGCCAAGTCGGCACGCAAACCGTTCGGACGGTTCTTAAATGTTTTCTGCGGGAAAAGGGAGATCATGTCTAAAGCATAAATGCCGGGGGTCACCGTCTGTATAGACAGGCTGGCACTGTCCGCATCTTCCACCGCCTGCAATGTGAGATGTTGTTTCGTCCATTCTCCGGGTGCAACCTTAACCGCAGCTTGTGCGAGCGGCTTTCCGGAGCGGTTCCTTAACTGAACTTGCAAAATTCCCTGTCCTTTACCCTGGATACGGGAGAAAAAAGAAAGGTTATATTTCTCCCCTTTCCGAATGTGGATACCATCGAAACCCCTGTTGATCAAGTCCAACTCCGTACTTTGGGCATGGAGTACCGCATAATGCGGATTGTTGGGATGAAGAGGGGCTGCCGTGTCGATCTCCAACACAATGGGCTCCGCCGGAGCATCTGCCTTATATGACTTCAACTCCCAGGCATAGCGGCTGTTCCAGTCCGGATCATTGCCGGTCTTATCCTCCGGGGCATATTCGAAATCGCGGTTCTGGACCAATTCGGCATACAAGCCACCGTCAGCGGCATAATTCAGATCTTCAAAGAAGACACCGAACAGATGATCACTGATTTTTTTCGCCTGGCCGCCCTCAACAGTAATTTCCGCCTCAACAGGAACCGCTTCTTTTAAGGAAGCAGGCAAAGCGAGTCGTTCATTACGCAGGTCCTCACGCTTCCGGGCCGCAGCCACTTCCGAGAGGATATTATCGACAAATGCTTTGGTAACAGTGATGATAGAGCCATGTTTGGCATCTTTCGGTATCGAAATACGATCTGTCACATCTTCCCAGGTACGGAAATCACGTGTCCGTTTCGCTTCATAGCGATGACGGGTATAGGCGTCCATATAAACGACATAACTTCCATCGGACAACGGGCAAACAGCCGGACCTTCCACCCAGTCGGTCGCAAAAGGTTTATCTCCGGTCGGCAAATACGGACCTGTTGCATGCTTGCTTACAGCAACCGACAGTTCCTTTTTGGCTTTCGGCCAGATACGTTCATCTTTATAAAGCATATAATATTTACCATCCTTTTTCTGTATGGTCACATCGATCACGTTATGTCCCGGATCGAAGAATATCTTTGCAGGGGAAAAGGTTTTGAAATCTTTTGTCGTAGTATAATACATACGGTGATCATATTTCTCTCCCGGCTCGGTCTTCCACACGCCGTCCTCTTTGATCGTACTGGCCCAGAAGATCACATATTGCCGGTTTTCGTCGTCGTAAATCATTTCGGGAGCCCAGCAGTTCCGGACTTCATATCCTTCCATCACTTTCGGATAAGACTGGCGCGACCAGTGTACGAGGTCTTTAGAATGGGCATATCCGATTGCATTCCCGTCCCAGTTCAGTGTCCAGATACAATGCCAAAGTCCGTCCGGCCCCTTCATGACAAAAGGATCACGCATACGTTTATCAGCATACCAAGTCCCGTAATCGCATTTCAGGAAACTATGTTCTGGTCCTATCGGCATCCAGGTATATCCATCTGCACTCCAGGCCAAATGCATACCGTTGCGATTCTCATTCTTATCTGTAAAATAAGCGAACAGATAACGTATATCGGAAGAAGAGGAGGTCTTTGCCAGCGAAAATACTCCCGGCAACAAGAACAGGATTAAGATAAAGATGGAAAGATGTTTTCTCATAAGATGACAGCTTTTCTGGTATCACATAAATCAATAATTTATCACTTCAGCAAAAATAAAGAAAAAGTGTAATGATACACACTATTTATTATTCAAAATGGTGGAGAAAGAGCTAAAAATATCCATAGCAGCGATTTATTCCTTGTTTTTTTCTACTTTTGCAGCCTGATTAAATAAGTAATATGAATACACATAATCTTTGTTGTATCGGCCACATTACTTTGGATAAGATTGTAACGCCGAAAAGAACACTGCATATGCCGGGAGGGACATCTTTCTATTTCGCGCATGGAATGAGCAATTTAGAAACTTCCGACTTCCTGTTGGTAACAGCTCTTGCTGCCAGTGAAATGGATGCGGTAGAAGAAATACGCAGGAAAGGGATCGATGTCAAAGTTTTGCCCAGTGCCCATTCCGTCTACTTTGAGAATACATATGGCGAGAACCAAAATAATCGGACGCAGCGGGTATTAGCAAAAGCCGATCCGTTCACAGTTGAAGGGTTACAGGATGTCGATGCCCGAATCTACCATTTGGGAAGTTTGCTGGCGGACGATTTTTCCTTAGACGTAATCAAATATTTATCAACCAAAGGGATGCTGTCGGTCGATGCCCAAGGTTACTTGCGCGAAGTTCGCGGTGAAAAAGTTTTCGCCGTAGACTGGCCTGAAAAGAAGGAGGCACTAAAATACATCCATATCCTGAAAGCTAACGAACACGAGACGGAAGTTCTCACCGGATGCAAAGATCCGCGCGAAGCTGCACTGAAATTAGCAAACTGGGGCGTCAAAGAGGTATTACTGACATTAGGAAGCATGGGGTCCGTCATTTATGCCGACGGCAAATTTCATGAGATACCCGCCTACCCTCCAACAGAGATTGTAGACGCTACGGGATGTGGCGATACCTATATGGCCGGCTATCTGTATATGCGAAATAAAGGAGCTTCATACAAAGAAGCCGGATGTTTTGCCGCCGCCATGTGTACGATCAAACTGGAGGCATCCGGTCCTTTCGGAGGAACAGAGAAAGATGTTTGGGATATTATCGAAAGGAATAAGTGAAACGATTTATGATTTCAGATTTATGATTTATCAGTGATACGTAGCTTATAAATCATAAATCTGAAATCATAAATCAATGCAATTTCTTAGCCATCACCATATAGGAATAAATAAGTACCACAGCATACCCGAACAGCGGCACAACGAATGAAAACGACATTGTCGAGATATCGGCCACATAACCCATCAATAACGGTCCGACCGCTCCACCTATCGGAGACATCATCAAGAAGGACGAAGCACGCTTGGTATAGTCACCCAACCCTCTCAACGAGATAGCGAAAATGGTCGGGAACATAATAGCCTCGAAGATATAACAGGCAAATAAAGCACCTTTCGACAAAACACCTAAATTCAGGGTGACAAACAAAGCCCCCAAAACGGTAAAGATCGCACAGATAAACAAGACTTTCTCCGCCCGGATATAACTCATAATCCAGCTACCGATAATACGTCCGACCATAAACAGCCCCAATCCTCCGAAGGAAAGAACGATAGCGGCATCATGTGCATCCATCCACCCATCGTCAGTCACATAATTGATAAAGAAACTATTGATCGATATTTCCGCTATTTCGTAGCAGAACAAGGCCATCACACCCCAGGTGAAACAACGGTGTTTCCACAATCCTTTCAATCCGGCTTTTGCCTCAGCCGTCGTCTCTTCACAATCGTCATGGTCGATCTCCGGCAAGCGAATGCGAAAGAAAACAAGGGCGACAAACAGGACGACAACTCCCATCACGGTGTAGGGCAAAGCAATGTTAGCTTCTCCGTTACCAGAAAACAACAGCATTCCACCGATCACCGGCGCACAGATACAGCCTAACCCGTTGAAAGATTGTGCCAGGTTCAAACGGCTGGCTGCCGTCTCGCGATCCCCAAGCTCCGTCACGTAGGGATTGGCTGCCGTCTCCAAAAATGTTAGTCCACAACCGATCACAAACAAGGAAAAGAGGAAGAAGTTGAACGACATCAATTGTTCGCTCGGAATGAAAAGCAACGATCCGATCCCATAGAGGATGAGACCGAACACCACTCCCTGGCGGTATCCGTATTTATTGATAAAAAGTCCGGCCGGGATAGCCATCGTAAAATAACCCGTGTACATCGTTGCCTGGATCAGAGCGGAATGAGCCTTCGTCATGACAAGCGCCTCCTGGAAATGCTTGTTCAGCACATCTAAAATAGCATGTGCAAAACCCCATAAGAAAAACAAAGATGTGACTAATACAAAAGGAACCAGATACTCTTTCTTTACCAACGATTTTTTTACTTTTTCCATTTTATTGTTATTTGTTTTATACTCGTTTATTCATTTACCGGATTGTAAGGGATCGTGAACCAGAAAGTCGAACCTTTGCCTAATTCCGAATCCACGCCGATCTTACCATTCAAAGACTGTATGATGGACTCGCAGATGGAAAGCCCTAATCCCGTCCCTTGAACAAAGCTGTCAAATTTAGCAAAACGTTCGAAAACATGTGGGATATTCTCCTCGGCAAGTCCTTTGCCGGTGTCCGCCACATAAAAGCGCAGGATATCGCCTATCCTCTCATATCCCATCGTAATGGAACCCTCTGAAGTGTATTTACAAGCATTACTGAGGAAATTGGAGAGAACCTGTGTCAGCCGGTTCTTTTCCGAATGGATCACACAAGCGACAGACGGCAGGTGACAGACCAAATCAACACCATCCTTCACACGCGACTTATAGACCTGCTGCAAATTATTGAATATCTCAGACAAATCGACTGTCGAATAATTGAAATCCATCTGTCCGGCCTCGATCTTCGAGAGGTCGAGAATATCATTGATCAACTGGAGCAAAAGCTCATTATTCGTCTCGATGATCTTGACATATTCACCGATCTCATCCGGCTCTTCCGCCATCGCGATCAGATTCGAGAAGCCGACAATCGCGTTCAGGGGCGTTCGTATCTCATGGCTCATATTGGCCAGAAAAGCACTCTTCAATCGATTGGCTTCCTCCGCCTTATTACGCAGGCGGATCAGTTCGTTTGTCATCTTCAAGTCTGTGATATCGCGCCTCAACCCGATCAGTTTACGGATCTTCCCGTCTTCATTTCGTCCATAAGGAACGGCATGCATCTCGAACCAGCGATCCCCCAGTGCCGGCACCATCGTCCTGATCTGGACCTCCATCACATGGATCTTTCCACAGGCAAGATCTTCCAAACCTTTTCGGAACAAATCACGATCTTCGGGATATACAAACGAGAGATACTCATCCAACGAAATTGTCATTCCTTCAAACACAGTAGATCGGGGAGAGTAGAAAATCCGGGTATCCGGATTATATTCCCACGAGATAATCTGGGCTGCCTCGAGGGTGAAATCCAATTGTAGCTTGTTTTCTTCGAGTTCCTGACGCCTCTTCATCTCACTCGTTATATTTCTTTCCGTCCCAATAATCTGTTCGACTTTTCCTGTCTTTTCCGACTTCAACCCGATAGCATAGGTTTCGAACCAGTCATAACCTTCGCCCTGCCTAAAGCGGAACACTTCCCTCAGTTTATTCTCTACTCCTCCGGAAAGGTGAGACATAAACCGGCTGTATTTCTCCTTATCGTCCGGATGCAATAAATCCAGTGCCCCTTTATTGCTCAAACCGTCGCTGGCAAGCGTCTTCCGGTAGAGGGAGGTGAATATATTCTTCCGCACATCGTAGCACCAGGCCGACAGGGAACCGGCATCAAGGGCAACAGACAAATCCCGACGTATATCATCCAGTTCGAGTTCATTTCTGCGGATATCCGTCGTATCGACCATTGTGGCAACAATATATAGGTTTCCCTCTTTATCTTCCAAGCGCGTCTTAGTAGTAACAGCCCAACGGACAGGTAACCCGGTCTCTTCATCAAACAATACCCGGTTAAAAGAAATCGGCTTGTCGCTTTGCAACACCCGGTCATCTTCTTCCCTGAAAAGAGAAGCTTTCAAATCGTTCACTTCAAAATCATTCTTCCCCAACATACAATCAAAGGCCTCTTTATAAAATTCGGAGACTTTGTTGTTGTAGAACAGATAGCGGTACTCATTACTCACATCCTTGATAAACAATCCTACCGGCAAATTATCCATGATCGATTGCAGGAATGTTTTCAAACGCAGGATTTCCTTTTCGGCAACGACATAAGGAGTCACATCGTGGGTGAAGCAGATAACCGAATTATTCTCGAACGGCACAACACGTGCCTTTGTATATTTGATCCGGTCCTTTTTCCCGTACTTGCAATTAAAGACAGTCACCTCACCCGTTTCGACCGTCCGTTTCACATGCAAGATAATTTCATCCAGCATCTCTTTAGCCTGCGGATATTCAAGATGAAGATCCTTCAGATTCTTCCCTATCTGGCATCTCGTGTCGACATCTTTCCAATTGTGATTATCAGGGTTCACGATATCCACTATATTCAGATCGGAGTCATAGATGGTCGCCATGTCCGGCATCCGGCTCAAGAGTTCCATCATTTTGGTATTTGCCGTCTTGTAAGCGTCTTCCTTACGTTTTCTGTAATTCAAGATACCGATAAAGATGACCATCATCAAGATAACCAGACAGACAAACAGAATCACTTCTACCGGATGTTCCTGCCATAATGAAGGTTCTTCGTTATAAAACACCGTATTTTCGGGCAATAACGAAGGATCAATCCCTGAAGCAACGAACGTCGGATAGTTGATATAGTAATTGGGAAGTGAAGGTGTGAACTGAAAAGCCGGACTATGTTCGATCCCTTTTGTTAGGACACTATAAGTCAGCAAAGCCAGGTCTTTACCCAAATCTTTCCCAGAAATAAAATAGCCGCCGATGTAATTCATGTTCGACGTGCCCTGGTCCAAAACCTGGTAAACCGGCTTGGACGTATAACGTGCCAGCTCATTGTGAAGCATCGAATGGGCATGGGGATATTGGAGGGCATCGGTATACCATCCCGCCGATAAGATAGCATAGGAATCATCCATGCAGGCTACCGAATCGAGCAGTTGGGGAGTAGACAACTTACAACCATCCATATAGCGAAGGTCGAGCGAATCGATCTGCTTGAAAAGATCGTAGATATAGGACTCAAAAAACGCCATATTATAACGATTGTCATAACAAAACGCCACTTTACGGATATGCGGCTGAAGCCGTTTTATCAGCAACAAATTCTCAATGACAAAATCCTTATAGGAATATCCCGTTATTCTGAAATCGCCGAACGACTCTTTCATCGGCATCATATCGGCAACTGAAAACAGCTTCTTATCTTTATTCTCATAATCGATGAAGGCCCCTTTCACATAGCCCAACACAACAGGAATCTCATGCCAGCTATCCACGCAAGTAGCTCGATAGGAAGACCAAGCCTCATTGCCAAGCAACACGACCACATCTGGCTTTACCTTATAGGCGGCAAAAAGCTGCCGCATCCATCCTACCCAGGCATCAAAGACGGGAGAAGCCTCACAGTCCATATACTCGACAAATATTTTCGCTTCCGAATCTACCCGCATCTGATCTATAAAAGACGCAATCAGATGGTTTCCCTCCTCTTTGATCGGAGAATAAGAGCTAATGACCAAAACCTTCTGACCATCGACGCTTGTCGTCCTTGCCTCCGCAGGGAAAAGAGAAAGAGTAAAAACAAATAAAATTACCAGTAGTTCGCCGATTATTGACTTGCCATTTAGCATCATTATCCCGTTGTTATTAGACTATACCTGCAAAAGTACAGCATTTTTTCATATCAAGGACCTAATATGCTTGTATTTGAGTCACATTATGGCAAAAAACATCCTTTTACAACCCCGGTTCAGGCATTGACAGCAAGTCTGTGAGAGAACGGACAATAAGAGGGCGACTACCCTACTACATATCTGGCATTCTTCCCCATCAACCGGTAAATAACAGCCACAATCAGCCAGGAAATAGCAAATGCGACAACCGCGGCGGCAGGTATCTGCAAAGCTACCGGAACATGCAAGGCACGCATCAGAACGACACCCGGACCGGTAAAGAAATAATGCACCATATAGATTCCGAACCCGCAAGTCGTCAGGTTTGCCAGCAGACTCTTGACCTTTTCGGACCGTACGTCCACCTTTTTCGCCAGCAAGAAAACGGGGATCGTCATCATCACAACATTAAGAGAACAATAGGTAAAGAAAAGTTCCAGCAATTCTTCGCTATATTCCGGCAAAGCAGTTACATAGCGGAAACCAAAGAAGGTTACGGCATAGCCGACCAAGAACATCGGAATCCCGACCAACAGGATTTTATTCAGGCTCCAGTCGTGATTACGCAAGTAATGGCCTAAAAGCAGATAGCCATTGAAACCGGCAAAATAATACAACATATTGAAGGAGTTCCAAGAACATCCACCCCAGACATAAGGCGAAACAAACTGATAGTAATACGGTAGCAACGTCGACACGCTCCAGGCCAGCAGAAACCATAACTTGGCCTTTTCAGAAGCCTTTTCCACCCAGGCAGAGAAAATAGGCAGGTACAGATACAGACCGATCAATAGATAGATATACCACATATGCACATCCACAATCGAGAAATTCAACGGAATCTCCGCAATATATCTCAAGGAAATACCCAACGACTGGCGGGCAACTTCTTCGCCAGAATAGGGAAAAAGTCCAAAATCACCTCCGGTGACAAGCCAAGCAGTCCGGTTATCCAAGGGAACAGGTTGTAAAGCACCGACCAGATCAGGAAAGGCCAAAAGACACGACTGATTCTTTTTTTATAAAAGACGGAAGTATCGCCCTTCACTGGCAGCAGCAAAGCTCCTGTGATCATCACAAACAGGGGGACGCAGGGGCGTAGGAACGACCCATAGGCAGCTCCCCAAAACTTAATCTGATCGATATTGGCGGGAGGTTCGCCCGGATAAAAGTTAAACGGATCTGTACTATGGCAACAAACCACAGTAAACATGGCAACAAAACGTACCACATCCAGCCAAACGACATGTGATCGGCCAATTGCCAAATTCTGGGATCATCCCGAAATCCTGAGGGGAAAAAATCGTATCTTAGT
>UMED01013358.1_pt1 | contig 18459 bp, 23 predicted proteins | sample 1964661 | NCBI WGS metagenome assembly UMED01 (sample SAMEA4836011, study PRJEB28245) | human gut metagenome | biome: gut microbiome; material: fecal sample | place: Denmark | collected 2008
TCCAAGTACCACCATATCCGGTTCGATATCGGATTCTATTCTGGTCATTGGTTCCAGCGTGTGGATAGTATATTTGTACCATTCCGTATCTGTATCCGTTCGGAGTATACAGAACCTGCAATATCCCATAGACATAACTTCCTACAGGCTGATGCCGTTCAGCTGTAAAACTCGAACTAGTTCCCACAGAATATAGACCCGGAGTAGTCAGCGTGTTCCAATCAACAGTTTTTACATCCGCAGTTGCTAGTTGTTGGACTTTATCAACGGTAGCAATACTAACACCATTTTCAGCCAAGCCCTTTGGCAATACTACTTCTGTTTTTGATGTCAGTGTATCATTTTGAATTGTGACTGAATCTCCAATTTGCAAAGGTAGAACTATTTGATGTGTTCCTCCCCATTTATAGGAGTTTTGCCCTTTGAGCCATACGTGCATAAGGTGGCTTTTTTCAGCAGGTTTCGCATCAGCTATAAAAGCATTCCCGTAGTATCTAGTGAATATATTAGCTGGGCAACCTCCCCAACCGCTGCCAATTCCAGTCATTTCAAAATCTAAATAACCTCTGTTTTGAGCATCATCATGTATGTGCCTACGGATATTGATTTGAAATGGTCTTCCATCGGATCCAGCTGGGCAATTGAATGCGACAGGATAGAACTTGCTTGCATCACCTTCAATTTTAATAGTGCCACTGTATATTTCTCTAGCCGCGCCAATCCCCTCTGGTGTAACGGTTTGAAAAGTTCCGTCATTGCGTAAGAATCTTGAATTATCTGCTGTTTCGAGTTTTGGCACATGATTTCCATGATTTCCATCAGCTTTACTGTTCCATATCGTTTTTTCTGTATCAGTTACAAAACGATGTGTAGAATCCTGTGTAATCATCGTTGCGGGATGCGTGGTCGGATGGGAATATTTTGTTGCCCCTTCTGCAATTCCATCAAGTTTCTTTTTGTCATCAGCACTCATCAAACCTTTTAAAATTTGTGTCGCTAACCGCAAATCACAGTTTGCAAGTTGCTTTTTAATTTCATCAATCATTAAATTTAACACTTTATCATTGCTAAATCCCTGTCGCAAAAAAGCATTCAGCTTTAAATAATACGCTGGGTCTTTGCTAATGAATTGCGGGAAATTCGTTGAAAAGTCTAAATCTGTAGCTATCCCTTCTGCTGGACGTTTAAATCCTAGAATTTCATCCGGAAATACCTGTTTTAAGTAATCTTTCCATTCTTCTTGTGTCAATTTTTCCACCCCCTAAAATTCCATATACCATCTGAATATTAAGCCTGATTCTGCATCAGTTCCTTTTGATGTAAGCAAGCGCATTTTCGCCGCTGTTGTTCCATCTTCGGCGATTAGTGCAACTTCATTGATTGCCGCGGTAATTTCTCCGACTGCAATTTCAGCTTCAAAACAAACTGTCGTATTTACTGGGTATGTAACTGCTTGAATATTTTTCATTAGCACTACTGTATTTAGGTCGCCATTGTCACTTGGAGGACTTGGATTGCCTTGCTCGTCTACCTCTCCGGCTGTACCAAATGCCATCTTTGTAATTTTTGAAATAACTCCTGTACTACCGACCCCTTGCGCCAATGCCGCCCTATAATCGGTAGTTGTTTTTTTATTACTTAGAAAAAAATCCTCCACAGTCGGTAATTCTTCATTGTTAGCAGTTAATACTTGGTTTATTCGCTGCCCCATACTAGAACTAATCTCTGTACTCATTGTGCTTCAATCCCTCCATTTGATTCAATTAGACAACTATGATTGATTCTATTTTCCATTACCCGCGCCCCATTAAGCATATGGCTACCATCCATACAAAAACCGCCATTAAATACATTTACCAATCGGTAATCATTTTTATGGCGGCTATTTACTGATATATTTATTTTGGCTTGGTGCGCTTGTCTTTCCTTATATCCCTGTCCGGGTACAATTCCATCTAATCTAATTTTTGCATCTAAATTATATTCTGCGTCCCAATAGGTTTTCTTCGCCCCGCCCAAATTCCAAATTCTATGTTTAGGCTCAACAATTTGCATGACATTGCTAACATGATCTACTTTTATCTTTTGTTTTATATCTGGATAGTAAAACGATATTTTTTCCAAATGTGATCTAACATTTTTTGATGATTCAATAGCATAAAGAACTTTTTTCCACCTGTTCTTATCTGTACTTTCTTCTTCTAATTTTACATTAACACGAAAGTGATAAGGTTTGCCATCATAATTAAACCATTCTTGTAAATCACAATTTCCGTATGCGGCTCTTACAACTTCCTCAACTGCCGCTGGCGTTCCTTTAATACAGTGCCACCGAATACTATTTTTCACCAATGCACGTTTTCTATCTAATGATAAATCACCATCCCAAAAATCAACATGCCATTGCCATGCTAAAAGCTCAATAATTTTTTCTGGCAAAATATCAATATTAGCAATTAGATAAAGATATTTTTTCTTATTTACAATTTCTTTTAGCTCTTTATCTACCGCTTTGAATAAATTCACAATTCCTTTATCGTTACTTAAACTTTGTGGAAGATGAGTAAATATATTTATATCTAAAAATTCTTTACTCATCTTCCGCCCCACCATAACTAACATTGATATTGTTCTCAATAGCAATGCTAGTCTTTTTTTCTACAGCCACATATACAGGAGCTTTTAAATCCACTCTTTTCGCACCTGCTTTTTTTAATAAATGAATAAGTTCTGTTGGATTTACATCTCGTCCAATTTTAGATTTTTGCCAAATCGTAAATTCTTGTATCGCATTATTGATTTTTATTTCTATATCATTCTTGAAAATTAAATCATCTGTGCTTATGTACCAAATTAAATCAATATCGTAATTTACTTTTTTAGGAGCTTCAACCATAACATAGTCTGTCAATGGTCGTATTGTCTTTTGAGATAATTTATTTAATACTTTTTGCAAAATAGCTTCGTTAGGCAATTCTCCATTTTTTAAAATAACCGTTATGAGAACTTTTCCCGGTTCTGGTTTAATTGCTCCTACATCTGCTATATCTGAATCAACCGACTTTGCATGAAATTCATAAGCACCTTCTGACCCTGCGGTAGTAAAGCTTTCTGGCGCAAGTTGTATTCTCGCTTTAAAACTATCGTTATCTTCTTTTTCTGCTCCACCTGTCGTAGTTTCAAGATTAGAAATAGATTGTATATAGGCATTTTTATCAATAAAATCAACCAATTTATTTATTTCACCGGGTAAATATCCGTTACCTATTGTTCCGCTTTCTTCACACTCAACAATAAAATCTTTTTGAGTATCACCAGATGGTATTGTAATCGTTTCAATAGTCTTGAAGTACAAATTACTCCCTTCTTTTGTTACCCTAGTACCTGCTTTTATTACTACCGGGAAATTATTTACTGCAGATAATTTCACACGCATTGTTGTTCTTGCTTTTGAAGCTTCTAGCCTTTCAACATTTAGCATTGCTCCAATATGATCAGTGAAATCATTTTCAGAATAAGCAAGTAAATTCATTTTTGCCGAATAATCAAACGTTGAATCAATTCTTGTAATACTATCTGCAATAACTTTAAATATCAATCGCCTTGGGTCTGCCGCACCTAATGATATTCCACTTCCACTCTCATAAGCATTAATTAAGCTAGCTTCAATTTCTTGAGGGTCTTTAATTGCAAATAAAACCTCCGGCAAATTACTTAAATTCATTTTAAAGTCACCTGCACTTTCGGAATAAGTTTTTCTCCACCTTCTCCACCCTGTAAATAAGAAATCCCTTCGACTTTTACACGGGGTTCATATTTTTGTATATTCTTGTATATTTCAGACGAAAGTTTTGCCTGTGAAATAAGTGTAGGTCTATCTAAAAACGTCGCTTCTAATCCAAAGTCACGATAAAGCGGAACAGAGTATTTTAATGTACATAATAAAGTATTAATATTTTGCATAATTTCCTCTAACTCATTAGTTGGATTTAAATTAATTTGCTTTGGATTCATAACAATATTATGTATTTTCTTCATCGCCATACTCCTTCAAACTTAGTGAGACAGAAGCTACTAATACCCGCCCTAAATTATCAATAATTTTTCCAACAATTTTTAAATTAGCAATTACAAAGTTGCCAATAGCTCTTTCACCTAAGAAAAACGGCAAAACCTCACCAGCATTTGTACTTGTTAGTAATTTTTCATACTGTTCTTGCGGATTTATTTTATTTCCTACATTTAAATCTATTGTTAAACTTAAACTTTTTGCCCCCATTCCTATAAATTCTTGTTTTGGAATACTCATGACTGGATTATGTTCTCCCCATCTCGGCGATACTTCTATGTTTAAATCTTTAAATGTTAAAGCCTGTCTACTTGAAACATTAAAAACAATTTCCCCTAAACTGCCAATCATTTAGGTTTACCTGTATTTCCCCCACCCGGTTCAACACCGCTATGAGTATGATTTTTCAATGATATTCCATCCGCTTTTACATCACCTTGAACATAAACATCACCTTGAATGTAAACATTTCCAGTCGCTTTAATTAAAATACTTTTAGTTGATTTATTATAAATTACTTCATCTTCACCACATTTAAAGCCAACAATGTTTGGATCAGAATATGGCGGCGTACATTCATCAGAGTAGAAGCTCCCGTTTATATATCCAACCTCTTGTCCATTGTCCCGCATTACACATTCAACTTGTTCCCCAACTTGTGGCAAACAATAAAACTGCACACCCGCTATAGATGGAACTACAACCGCGAGTTCTGCTGAATTCTGTCCTGTATCATTAAATTCAACGCGGACTGTATGTTGCTCTGGATTTACTGCCGCTACATAACCAATTCTTACAGTTTGCCCCATCAATATCCCTCCAATCTTTTATGAAGTTCTAAAGACATTTTTGAACCCCCACTAGTTCTTATACTGTGACTCACTTTATCAATAAAGTAAATCCCATTCATTTTATTAAATCCTTTAAGCTCGACACAGACTCCAGCGGCTATGTCACAATTCCACTGTAAAGTCAATTTTGCTGTGTTTTGTGCTTTATTTTTTTCTCGTAATTTTTTTCTTACCACTCTTTCCGCTTCTGTCGTAGAAGATACTTTTTGATTAATTTTTAAAGTTTTTGCTGTTCCTTCAACATCTTTTGCCGTGTATTCAGCGGTTATTTTTTTTGCTTTTTTACCTTCTTGATATGTTAATTTTGCACATTTGTAAACATCTGTTATTTTACTTGAAAAACTATATTTTTCTACTTGTTTTTTTTCAATTATTATAATTGGAGGTTTATTTTCATAGCTTTCCTCATCAAAAATCACAATTTTCCCATCTGTAATTTTTAAAGCCAACCCTGCATCTTTACAAATTCCCATTAAAAAAGAAAGGTCAGACTCCTCATTTTGGTCTTTCCTTTCTAATATGGGATTATAATCAGAATCATAAAATAATGGCATTCCGTGCCTATTAGCAATTTCTTTGGCAATTCCTTTTATTGATATTGATTCCCATCCTTGCGAACGTTCTTCACGAATAGAACCAGATACAAATACCGATAATGCTTTTATTTTTACTTTTTCTGGTTTTCCATCTGAATCAATCTGGTCAATTTCCAACTTTCCTAAAGGATAGTTGATTTCCTCTTTGTTAGGAATCCAATTTTTCGCTATTAAATCAACTTGTATTTTTGCTCCTTTGCTTGGAAACCAATCAGCAGACCAAAGTTCTTCACGATCATGTAAACTTATTTGAAAATCATCAGATTCCCCACTTGCATTATCAGTAAAATCAATTCCTTCTAAATATGAAGATACATCCGCTGATATATCTTTATTTTCATATTTTAAGTTTAGATCAATACGCCTAGCTAATTTCGTCATAACTACCTCTTCCAAGGTGGCAATTTTGACGATACAGGGTTTTCTATCGTTGGGATAATAAGATTAATACCTGCTGAAAAAACAGCAACGTCAATATATTTTAAGTTACATGCCATAAGTTCTTTCATTCTGTATTCATTCCCATATACCTTATATGCAATCATATCCCACGTATCACCTTGTATCGTCGTGTATTGCTTCATATTAAAGAGCCACCCTTCTTTGTTGAGCTTGCAATGAATTGATTCTATTTTCCCATTCATCTATTATTTTTTCTAATGCATTTCTTACGGATTCTTCTACATTAGAATCTCCACCATTGATTATTACTGTTGGATTCAAAGGCGCATAAATACTTCCACCGCCAACCCCTAAAGGATTTCCCATTAATTCATTTGTTTTTGCTAATAAATTACGCGAACGACTACTATTATTAATTGGGATTGCCGATTCTGCATCACCAGCTTCAGCAAACCAAGCAATATGGGGCTTATTAAATATACCGCCCTCGGCATGTCCTGGTAAAGATGCCCCGCTTTCTTGTCCTGCATTAAAACTGGCTGCAATGTTACTGGCTGTAATGTTATTCCAAAATCCTTGAATAGATTGTCCTGCGTTAGATATTGCATTGCTAACAATATTAGGAATTTGCATAATCCAATTTACAGCGGCATCATATGCCCCACTTGCCCAAGCATCTACGCTTGCAACTAAAGCCATACCAGCTTCAATTGAACGATCTGGCAAAGTCATCAACCATATACCAACATCATTTATTGTTGCTTGCGTCCAGCCTATAGATGTGGTGTAAACCTCTTGCCACCAATTAATCGTTGTCATAATTAATACTGTTCCCGCTTCTACTGCTCTATTCGGCAATTGTGAAAACCATATACCAACATCATTTACTGTCCTTTGCGTCCAACCTATAGATGTGGTGTAAACCTCTTGCCACCAATTAATCGTTGTCACAATTAATACTGTTCCCGCTTCTACTGCTCTATTCGGCAATTGTGAAAACCATATACCAACATCATTTACTGTCCTTTGCGTCCAATTGACTGCGCTTGTATATAATCCTTGAAAAAATACTGCAGAACGGCTAGGTAATGTTGATAAAACACCAATAACATATCCAGCACCGTAAGCGGCTTTTTGGGGTAGGTCTGTTAAAAATACAACACATGAGTTTATTCCACTAGTAATACCAGTTTTTATATTGTTAACTCCGGTACTCACCCATGTTACCGCTGAATTCCAACCACTTGCAATCGCACTGGTTGCCGTTGTCCATGCGTTACCAATGAAAGCCGTTACAGTATCCCAATTTTTATACAATAAGTACCCTGCTGCTATTACACCCATAATTCCGCCGATAATCCAGACAACCGGGCATCCATACATGGTTGCGTTTAAAACGCTTTGTGCAATTGCTACACCTTTTGTAACCATTGCCGAAATAGCTTGTGCTTTTGTCAATCCTGTCGTTGTCGACTGTGTTATAAATAACCAATGATGTAATTTACTCATATCGCCAATAACACCAGCAATATTCCCTTTTAGAAAATTATATGTCCATCCCAAAGCACCAACACTGGCTACTAGTGCAAGTGTCCCAGCAGTTATTGCCCCAACCGTTGTTGCTGTTTCTGGATTTTGTTGAGCCCATGTGGCTAATGAATTTGCAATAGCGGAAACACTTGTTGAAGCACTTGCAATACTCGGTAAAAATATTGTACCAAGAGCAATTCCAGCAGAATTAATACTATTTTTTGTTAATTGAAGAGAATTTGCTGTCGTCGCACTACGAGCGGCAAACTCCGCTTCCATACTTCCTGTATATTGCGCGGCATCTGCAACTTTATTAAAGTTATCTTTTAAGTTATCAAGATTCCCAAGAAGTGGCGCAATCGCACTTAACGATTCAGACCCAAATAAATTTTTTAAAACACTAGCTTGTTCATATTTATCTAAGGATTGAATTCTTGAAAGTATTTCAATAATAGCTCCCTTTGCGTCTGTTTGCATACGTTTTGCCATTTCGGTTGCATCAAGTCCAAGTTGAGAAAATGCACCCGCTTGGCTTTTTGTTGCACCCTCCCCAGCAACCATTCCTAAAATGAAATTTTTAATACCTGTTGCGGCTACTTCTGATTCAATACCAGCACCAACCATACTTGCACCAAGTGCAGCTATCTCTCCTGATGCTACCCCGCCAATTTCTCCTAGCGGACCAATACGACGTACAACATCAGAAATTTTAGGAGCACTTGCGGCAGTTGTATTGCCCAAGTAATTAATTTTATCTGCAAGCTCAATAACTTGGTCTTGATTCATTTTAAATGCTGTTCGCCATTTCGCCATCATTTCCCCAGCTTCATCAGCAGTGATATCAAAAGCAACCCCCATTTTGGCGGCTGATTCTGCAAACTGTAATAATTCACCACGAGCAATACCAGATTGTCCACCAGCGGCTACAATTGCGGCTAATCCTTCTGTAGCTAACGGAATACGTTGAGATAGTGAAACTATATCCTGTGACATTTCCTTAAACTGCTCTGGAGTATCAAAATCAACAACCTTTTTTACATCTGCCATTGCTGATTCAAACTGAATTGAACTTGCAATTGCAGGAGCGAATAATGCCGCCCCTGCCCCAACTGCCCCTACAGTCATAGAACCATATTTATCGCGTCCTGCCTTCGCTTCATTTTTCATATTTTGCACGGCGGTCATTCTACTTTGAACACTAATAAGTTTTTCAGTTTGCGCCTGCGTTTTAGCCATTGCATTTGTATATGATTGTTGATTTATTGTTCCTGCTTTAAATGCACTATCTACACCTTTTTGCATACTCCGCAATTCTCTAATTTCTCTACGTGTTCTGCTCATTGTATCATTTGCATTTTGAAAGCTAGTCCGAAAACTCGAATCCAATTTACCCGCTAGTTCAAAAGCCATTTGAAACACTTTAGCCATTATTTTCACCAGCTTTCGGTAAATAATCTAGCCATTCTGGAACATCTACTAACGGCATCTCTAACCATTTAAAGATTGAGCTAAATGTATTTAACGACATTATCATCGTTGCTTTTTTTATAGTTTTTATCATTGATTCATCATTTAGCCCTAACTGATTAAAAAACTTACTACACAATTGCAAATTGCAATAGACTCTTTCAGTGTTGTTCCCGCAATCAAGTCCTGCACTGGAATTCCAATCGTTCTCGATGCAACAATCATTTGGAAACTTGCCGTTTGTGATGCCGATTGTGCGGTACGCCCATATTGTTGCGACCATTGCTGTTCACATTCAATCATGTCTTGACCGGTTAGTTTACTTAAATCAATTTCTAAAGTCTTTATTTCTTTATTTCCCGACATTATCGCCTTTTTTAATGGTATTTTAAAAACTCCCGTTCTCGCTTCTTCCAGTACTTCTTTTATTACATCTTCCCTCATATTAAGTCATTCACTCCTTTTAGTTGATCAACACCATATACTCTGAAAATAAAATTCTTTTTATCTAACATTAATAGTTCAACACCATCATAAATAACAAGAATATATGTTGTTTCAAGTTCAACGGAATTTCCTGTCGGTTTCCCCACTTCCCCTTTTCCAAGCTCATTTACTTTAGGACTTGCCATCATTGTTACATGATACCCTACCGCTTTCTTATCAGTTCCCTTTGATTCTTGTATTGCAGAGCGAAATTCGAGCAAATGTTCTTTTTGTTGTAGCAATAACCCCATTTCGTTTGTCGGTGTTCTATAGTTTACTTTCGTTGTCATTGATTTAAAATGACCTAAAACAATTTCTTCATATGAACCAAGAATTCCAGCACCAGAAATTTCTTCCGTAAAAGAATCAAATTTTGGCAATTCCACATCTACGATACCGTTTAATCTCCCACCACTTAAATACATATTATAGTTAATCAACATTCCCGGTATTTTCTTCATTTATGTTCCTCCTTATGATGCAAGACTTGATACAAGTGTTTCGATATAACTTGTATCAAATTCATTTTTAAACTCAATTTGTTCAGCTGGAGTAACAAAACCAAGATTCGTATGAAAAGCAATTTTTCCGTCAATTAATTCAGTTGTAGGATTTTCCTCTTCATATAAAACACATTTTCCTCCTACGAGAGCACCTGCTGCAACAAGACCATTTATATCAACTTTCATGCTGTTTAGAATTGATGTTAACAGTCTTTTATTCATTCCTCTATCTACTTTTTGCCAATAGGTCAATATTTCTCTATTTCCCCACCAGCTCATCATTGCTCTAAGAGAAATAAAAGTATCTTTAGGGTCGGTCATGCTAGGATAGCATCCTGTCCTATTTCCCCACAGTTTCCATCCACCAACAAAATTTAAAAATGTACAAATACCATTTGAATTCAAATAATTTGCTTCGGTTAAATCTAACCAAACTTCCGTCCCATCATCAAGAACAGCCGCATCTATTTGAATCGCTAAATTCGACGGTGATTCATATGGCACACCATCATTAGATTGATCAGTCAATGCTTTTCTTAATATCGCAATAGTTGAGCCATGAAAAATCTTCGTTCCTAATCGCCCATTCAACCAACATACTGTTTGCAATGGGTCGTAATAGTTTAAAGACTTTTTCTTATTAACCGCATCAGTATACTTTTTACATTCTTTAAAACCTAAATCTAATGCAATCATCTGTGCTTTAAATACACCATTGATTCCATATCCTTTTGCTGTTAAAACCGCCCCAACTTCGCTATCATCTGTAAAACCAGGTGCGCCAATCATTCCTGGAATCAAATTGTACTTTAAAAATACATCTGTTATTGCTTCCGTTCCCTCACGCTTTCCTGTGTTTATATCAATCCCACCAATAATATCTGATTTTGTCACACGTTCAGGGTCAAGAATTTCAGCATCAATTTTTACACTTTGAATATTCGTTAAAGCACCCGTAGAAGAAATAATTAATTGCAATTTTCCAGTATCATCATAGCTTGTTAAATAATCAATATCCTTTTTATATTCCGTTTGACCATCTCCACTCTTTACTTTTAATGTATCAATTAAAATACCGACAGGTAATTCTGCTTTTCCTTCGACTAAGGCTATTTCCTTAATATTGATTGAAGTTTTATGCTCTTTTACATCCAAAACGTTAATAAATACAATTGGAGCAATTCGATATAACATAAATGCCGCATACATTGCTTCGCATAAAGTGTATTTATCCCAATCCTCACTATACCCAAATTGTGCAACAGCTTCTTTATAACTGTTGCACAATACCGCTTGATTTACATTTTTCAAACCATTTTCAACCTGTTGTACTGGAGCTGTACCAATAAAAACTGGTATTCCATCAGCAAGCTTTGCTGGAGGAATTAACGCCGTAGCTACCTCTGTTGCTTTTACCCCATGAAAAAAAGCCATTTAAATCCCCCCTTTGAATTCTTGTTCTGCTTTTTTATATAAAATTGTACTTGCTGTATTTGCTTGTCTTAATTCCTGCATAATTTTTGCAGTATTTTCAACTGGAATTAACAAAGCCTTAGCACTCGGATATTTATCAAGAATTTCTTTAACATTTTGCGGAATTCCACCTTTAAAAATAGTTGCATTCACAACAAGTGCTTTCGGATGATTCGGTCCTAAATAAATATACCGCTGATTTTTTTCAGCGGTATTTACACTTTCTACTGTTTTTGCTTTTGTTGCCATGAAAATCCTCCTTACGGTTCTTCAACCAAAATAGGTTTATAATAGTCATATTCTAGCATAATTGACCCTTCTAAATACGGTATTGGCTGTTCCTTTGGGACTACTTTTTTAATTTTTTTCAATGTAGTTGCTCCATCTAAAATTGAATTATCTTTTAAAAATAACTCAATTTTTTCTAACTCAGCCATTAATATCTCAATGTTTTCCTCTAAATCTTCATCATCTGCACAAATGCCTATGATCAGATTAACTTTTAAATTGCTTTCATCCGTAGTTTCCCACAAAGATTGTTCTTCTTCTCCAAAAGCAATTACAATATATGGGTTATTCTTTTTTTCTTTATCAGCCTTTAACGGAAAGAAATATTTATAAATTGAAGGATATTCTAATTTGTTTTTTCCTGCTGGCAATTTAAAATCTTTTTCCCGCGCAAACATTTCAAGCATGTTTTTTAGAGTTCTAATTATACCGACTGTAGTTGCCACAAGATTTTACCTACTTTCCTAATAAATAATCAATTTCATGATCTAATCTTTTGAGCAAAGTAATTCCTGCTTGTTCTTCTACGTATGGAATTACATCAGCGGAACTCAACATCTCCGTTGGTGATGGTCCATACTTAATATGAATAGGATATCTTTCTTTTCCCATTCTTTGTAACACGTGAACACGTCCTGATTGTGTCCCTTTTTCTACAAAAGTACGCGGAATTACTTTAGCACTTCCCCCTCTCTTTACCGAAATTTTCAACTGCGATATTTTATTCCCTCTAATAACTTCTTTAGGGCTAACATTAAAATCAATTAACTCTCGCCGTGTACTTTTAGAAGTGATTTTAGCGAGCAACATACTTTTTGTTGCTTTTTTCAACTTCATTCCATTACGCAAGCTAGTTGAATTAATATAATATCGCTCTTTAGCTTTCTTTATTGCCGCGACTCTCCCTGTTAACGCCGCCCGGTTTAATGCTCTGCATCCAGCTTGTATTGCTCCACCAGGTAGTGTATTTAACATTTTTTCAGTTTCTTCAAACTTCGCTTCAATTTTCCCACGCAATTCAATATTTACAATCATCTCGTACTACCAACCAAATATATGTAATACATCCCCACATCTTCCTCAACATGCGCTATATTCTGCATTTGACCATCGTTTAAGCGAATATACTCACCCTGTTCGGGTTTATATGGCATATCTTCAATACGAACATGTAAACATCTATCCCATTTGAAAATCCCTAAAGCGTCACTTTCTTTAGTTAATGGCTCTCTACTATCATTATTTGAAATTACAGCTTTAATTTTTTCACCATTAAATACAACTTCCTCTGCAAATTCATTTAGATTTAAAAAAGTTTTGTCAACGTCAACTTTCATACACTCTTTTAATGTCGGTATTTTTAAATTAGACATTTTCAAACCCAGCTTCTACTTCTGCAATGATAGCATCACTGTCTTTATCGGCTGTTGCAATACCCATTTTTTCAGCAAAAGAAAAGAGTTGTGTTTCACTAAACGCTTGAACATCAACTCCGTTTTCAACTGCATCATTAACTAAAATATTCATCAGCTCTTTATTTGTTTTACTTTTACCGACTTCTATTTCAGCTTTTTTTGCATATTCAATTTTTTCTTTTACGGTTGTATCTTCCATAACCTCTTTAAACCATGTAACTTCTTTGCGTTCATCTTCTTTGTTAGAAGTGCTAGGAATATCTTCAATATATTCAACTGCACCTAACTGAATTAATCTTTTTTCCTCATCAACAGATAAACCTGTAACCACTTCATTTGGCATAAATTGAATATTTCTATCTGTAATTTTTTGTTTTGCAACAATCATTATCAATACACCTCTTTACAATACTGTAGCAATATGAAAACTATCTATTATTTGTGGAATAAGCAACGGTCTACTGCAAATTTGTAAATAACGAACTGGTGGGTCTTTTTCAATATACGTTCTTGGATAACGAGGAACTGCATTAACTGTCATTGCTTCTTCTGTTACATCGACATAAGCTCCATACGCTCTAATAAAATTAGAATTTGTACTTGCCGTCAATAGTTTTCCATTTGGAACCATTGGTTTTTCAACACCATCATCATCTAAATACATTTCCTCATATGTATATAAATCCATATTAATGCGCCCACCTATGTAACCTAAATACGTTACACCATTCGGTAATTCTTTTGGTTCAATTTGTCCTAATGTTACGCGACGGTTATCTAACATTTTTAAAAGTTTACTGTTATTTAAGAAAAAGTCAGCAACGTCTGTTGCCATAATTCCTATATCAGCCGAAACTCCCGAAGCAGTAATACATTCAGAACGCCATTTTCTCATATTTGTTAACGGATCTGCATTTGAAGAATTCCATTTAGCATCACCAATAAGCGTTTCTTTTAATGTATGTCCAAAATCAATTACTTCACTAATCCCTTCTCCATTTACTTCAATTTTTCCAGTAAATAAAGCCTGCGCCGCCATCCACTCTTCGCGGCGCGTAATTAAGTCATCCAAGTATGATAAATCTTCCCCCGCAATTTCTTGTGCGCGTTCTTCCGCTGTTTTGCTAGACCCATAAATAGCTTCGCCCGGTCTACGGTTCAAAACATGCTCTGCTGTAGTAACTCTTTTAGGGTTTATAAGTGGCGGTGTGTATGTTTGAGTTCGATATCCATCACGTGCTACAACTTTTCCCGGCATTTTAGGGTGTACAAACGGAGCCATTCTCCTCTTTCCTTTTATAATATCAATGTCAATATGTTCTGTTTCAGATGTTTTTACATTAGAAAAAAAGGTATCTCTTAAAAAAGTATTTGCCGGAGTTAATTGCTCAACAGCATTAAGCATAGTTCTTGGTTCAAAAATGTTAATCACGCTATTTCCCCCTATTTAATTATATTTTTAAAGAATACGCCCGCCATTCTTGCCGACGCTTTAATATCATTTGCTGTTGTTTCTTCACCAAAAATTAAAGCTCCGGCATTAAACTCACCTGTCAAATAAACAGGTGCTAAAACATCAGAACTTTCCGCATTCACATTTTCGCTTAACACAGCATAAAAATTTTGGCTTCCATCTGTCGATGATTTTTTTAATAATTTTGCTTTTCCTGTTGCTGTAATAAGACCTAGAACAGAGCCACGTTTTAAAACCTGTCCGCTTTCAATTGTTAAAAAATCCATCACAATTCTTTGTTTATCTCCAGCTAATAAATTATCTGGTTCATAAGTTCCTAATGTTTCTCCCATAGCCATTACCTTCTACCCCCTCTTATTTTGTTGCCTGCTGCCGCCATTTTTTGCGCAACAGTTTTTCTTTCTGCTTCTGAATTTTTCTGTGTATCGCTACCAGCATTCAAATTGCTAATTTCCCCAGCATCTGAAAATAAATTGTTTAAAAATCCAACATTAGGAGTATTTTTCTTTAATGCTGTAACAATTTCTAATGCAATTTCATTTGCCGCTTTTCCTGTTTCATAACGCGCTTTTTTTACAATATCTTCGCATCCGGGAACATTAATTTCATCCAAAGCCTGCATCCTTGCTCGTTCGTCTTTAACACCATCATTATAGCCAGCTTTTTTGACTGCATTATATAAATCCGGATATTCTTTTTCTAAAACTTCCGCTGTAATTACGCTGTTTTCCACTTTCTTTTTCACCTCCTTCTGCAAATTTTGAGGAATATGTTTAAATCGGCTTAAGTCAAAATTCTGCCCATTCATTGCAAGAATTTTTCCTTGTAAACTTGCCACTGCTTGTAACTCTTCTGTTTCAGCAGTTGCAAAACCAAGTTCAACAGCTTCTGCCGCTGTAAGCCATGTTTCATTATCCATAATTTCAATAATTTTTTCACGTTCAAGTCCTGTTTTCTCTTGATACGTCACAATAATACTTTCTGCAATCTTGTCTAAATCATCTGCCGCTTTTCTGAATTCAGTTGCATTGCCCCAGCAACCACTCCAAGGATGATGTATCATCATCATAGAATTGCTAGGCATATAAATATTATTGCCAGCCATAGCCACTACTGATGCTATACTAGCCGCTAAACCATCAACATACACGTTTATAGTTGCTTTATTCCGTTTCAACATACTATGAATAGCCTGTCCGGCAAAAACATCACCGCCAACACTATTTATGCGCAAGTTAATTACATCTACATCACCTAATTCCGCAAGATCATGTGCAAATTCTTTTGCTGTTACATCATTCCAGCCCTCATAACTTCCAATATCACCATACAGTAATAGTTCAGCCGTCTTTTCCTCCGTCTGATTCTTCACTGTCCGATTCTGGGCTTTGAACTTCCAAAACTTGTCCTTCAATGATAATTCCCCCTTCCTTAATTCGTTTTTCTTCTTTACTGCGCTCTTTTACAATGTATTCGAAATCCCCACCAGAAATTTCAGCTGCTTCCTTGGTTCGTGTTGATAAACAATTATCTATTCTTACCACTGCCGCTTTTGCTTCTTTTAGCGGGTCAATTTGCCCTTGGGCTGTTCCATACCATTCAGTACCGCACCAAGCCGCCTTAATTGCTGGGTCAGAAAAGAATCCGGGAGCTTTAAGCCGCCCTCTTGCTACAGCTTCAGTTATAACCTCCTCATAAATAGGTTGGCAAAACTGACTGATTAGCCATCCTCGCCGCATTCGTACAGACTTCCAAAACTCTAATAACGCCGCCCGGCTTGCAGAATACGAAGCAGTAAAATGTTTTGTTAGAATTTCAACTGGAATGTCCGTTGCAGTTCCAACCTGCCTAGCCATTGATAATACGAAAGCATCAAAATTAACACTAGGTCTATTTGAATTTGCCATTTCAATTTTTTCACCCGGTGCTAAATTAACAATATTTCCATAACCCATTTCAATACTGTCTTGGTCAGCTTTATCTACTTTCATTTCATCAGAAATATTTTCTTCAAATGTTTCTTCTGGATTCTCCGACGTAATAAAAATCGTCATTAGTGCTGAAACAATACAATTCATTAATTCAGCTTCTGAAAAACGCGTCAATTGTTTTAATTGTTCAATTACTGGTGCTAATAAAGGAACTCCACGTCGTTGCCCAGGTCTTTCGCTTTCCATGATATGTAGAATATTTCTTCTTCCTGTTTTTGTTCCAAACGCTAGTATCCTTTCAAATTCAACCTTACCTGCATAACTGTCTTTAGGATGTACCTTTGATACATAGTAAGCAACTGGGCAACCATATTCATCATCTTCAATCCCACCACGCAATCGCAGGCTTTCCGTTTTTGTTGGGGGCGTTTTAATGCGATCAGCTTCAATTAGATTAATCTTTAACGCATAAGTATCTCCAGCCTTTTGTATCATTGGCAATGTAGCAAATACTTCTCCACTCATATTTTCAGCAAGAATCACCAACGCCTGCATCTCGTAAAAATCCATTTTCCTTCTTACATCACAACGTGTTGCAAATAAATTAAACTCTCGTTCTGCCGCGCTTTCCCATGCTTCTGCATCTTCTTGTGATATTCCTAAAAATGCAGTATCTAATTTTGCTTTTGGTCGTATTCCCGTACCAACTACATTTGTACGCAATGTTTTTAATGCCCCTGTAGCAAGTGGTGCACCCATAAACAAATCCCTGCAACGTTCACGCATTAATTCTAAATTATCGGTAATATCATCATCAGGACTTTTTCCACTGCTTAACCAGCCAAGCAAAGATTTTTTGATTCTACTAGCTCCATGATGAGAATAACCGCTATTCATTATCTTTAACGTGCGTCTGTCTGACATACGTTTTATCCCTTGTCTTGGGCTAAATACCGCAACAACTTTGTCAATCAATTCCCCAATCATAAGTCACGTGGTACGACTCTAAAAAGTCTTTTTCGCCTACGCCCAAATTCTAAAGATTCAACTTCACGCCGCCAAAAATTAATACGGTCTTTAATTTCACTTAAATTTGCTCTGGTTAGCTCACGTTTTTCTAGTTTGTACGACTGCCCTGTTGTTACAGCAAGTTCAGCATCCAGCCATGCCTTTAAGTAAATTTTTGCTTCTTCTAATGTCCATCCAGCCATACCTTTCCTCCTTTCATTTAAAATAGTAAGAATCGTACCCAACTTGGGTACAATTTAATACCTCCATTCTTTATAAACTTATACCCCTACTAACAATCCGCCGCCTTTTAGGCTTGCGTCCATCTGTTATAGGGGTACTTTTTTCACATAATATATTTTTTTCAGAATACACATTACCTTTTCTTAGTCTTGCTAGCCTATCTAAATTAATTTTAAATATTTCAAGACCTGCCGCCGCATAGTTACGTAAATCTAGCGGCTCATTCCGTTTTGTACTCCCTAGCTTCCGCTTCCATCGTAAAACTGGTTTGCCTTTTTCATGGGTAAGTACACGTTTTTCAGATGTAAGCCCCTTGAAATATTGTTCGTCATAACCTTTTTCAACTTCAATAGGAAAATGACAATATCCAGCACCAGGGAATTCTATTTTTAAGTTATACCATATATTTTCTTTACCTTCGTCAACCCCCAAAGTAAATAAAGCGGCTTTTTCTTTATTGTTACGCGTATATTTCCCTGTGTAAGGAACGCCAATACCACCCCGACCTTTGATAGAAACAACCTTTCTGCGTTCACGTTTTTTAGTAAATTGATATACTTTTTTAGTATGATGCCCACCACTATCAATACAGCAAGTAATTATTTTTAACTTTTGCCCATCATTACAAATAAATTCTTGTAATAAATATTCATCAAGTTCATTCCAAACATCATCTTCCGCTGGATTTCCAAGAAATTTTCTATATTCAATTCCCCATGATTC
>UMED01017839.1_pt1 | contig 18308 bp, 9 predicted proteins | sample 1964661 | NCBI WGS metagenome assembly UMED01 (sample SAMEA4836011, study PRJEB28245) | human gut metagenome | biome: gut microbiome; material: fecal sample | place: Denmark | collected 2008
TAGCGGAACTCACTGTTGTAATCGTCCTCAATAATCAGCATATCCTCGCGTGCCGCATCCTTTAAAAGCTTCATCCGGTCGCCCACCAGCATGACCTCGCCCCAGACTGTCATCTGCGATGGGGTCAGATAGCAAACACTTTTCCCTGTATGTCTCATCGCCTCTGACATCTGTTCGGATAACCCTGTTTTCATCTCTCTTGCACATACATCTGGCTTTTCTATTCCGCACAAATCCTTTTTTGAGGACTCAATCCTCCTATCATTATTTTCCCAATATTCTCTTATATCTCCGGTCCGAAACCCATAATCCTCAAAAATCTGGCGTCCCTGCCGGAACGACGGATTAAAAAACCATGCGCTGTCCCGCTCCCGCAGCATCGGGCACAAAATATGCAAGAGACTCTGCACACCCGCCCCTACTACGATACTGTCCGGCGTACAGATCACATTGCGGTGGCGCCCCAGATACGCACAGAGCGCCTCCCGGAATTCCCGCTCTCCCTGCGGTTCGCCATAAGAAAGCAGCCGTTCATCCTGGCGCAGAGCGCTCTTGACATAGCGCCGCCATAAATCAAACTGGAAGCTCTCCCGATCCACATTTGAAGACGCAAAATCATACCGGATTTCCGGGCGTTCCTCCTGACGCGGCACACCGTGCTCTATTTCCTCCCGGTTTGCAGCCGCCAGCACCGCATCCGTTACATAAAACCCGCTCTGCGGACGCGAAATGATATAGCCATCAGCAGCCAGCAGCATATACGCCGTCTCCACCGTCGTCCGTGAAAGCTGCAGCTGCAGGGAACATTTGCGGATCGACGGCAGCTTCGCTCCCGGCTTCATCTGCCCGGACACGATCAATTCTTTGTAATATTCATATACTCTCAGATACCGGCTCTGTCCCGGTTCGCTTAAATTCAGTTCCATCGTATTTCCTCTATCTATTTATGTAAACGGCGATGCACCGCATCGATCATCCGCATCATCCCATATCCCAGACAACCGCCCATCTTTCCGTCTTCACAATATTTTTCATCTCCACCACTTGTCCCCCTTATATCCAACTGCCTTCCTCAATTATACCGTTTTCTCCTGCTTATAGGCAATCCCCAAAATTGAGTACTGTTACTGTTCACGCATACGTGCCCAGTAACGGAAATTCCGAGGAAGAAATCAAAGAGCCGCTTCTTCCTAAGAAAGAAGAAATCCCCGCATATCCTCTCCACACGGCTGTTCTATTAAATCCTCTATACAGATTTTTATTTTTCATTTGCGTTGATTTTTCACAAAAATGCGGATATAATATATTATAACAAGGATTTAGGAGGTTGTTTTATGCTGATTCAATTTAGTGTAGAGAACTTTCTCTCTATCAAAAATAATGTCGTGTTATCCCTGCTTGCCAGTAAGGATAACGAACATCCAGAGCACCTGATTGTGGACGGAAACAAAAAGCATTTGAAGTCTGCTGTGATTTACGGCGCCAATGCTTCTGGAAAGTCCAATGTCTTGAATGCGTTTTGGTTCATGGTAAATTATGTGCTGACTTCGCATAACCAGCAGCTCCACAAAACCATTGATCGTTCACCTTTCAAGTTTGACCGGGAAACACCCTCTCGCCCCAGCAGCTTCGAGGTCATCTTCACCACAAATGGCATCCGCTATGCGTATGGCTTTTCTGTAACAGACAAAGCTGTTATCGAAGAATATCTGTATTACTATCCCAATGGCAGGCAGGCACTCATTTTTGAGCGAAAAGACACAAAAGATTTTCGCTTTACCGTTGATGTCGATGAACAAAACACTCTCAAGGATCGCACTTCGGCCAACAAGCTCTATCTGTCTGTCGCATCAAACTGGAGCTATTCCAAAGTGATTCCAGTTCTGGAATGGTTTGCTTCCTGCCAGATCATCACGAAACATTCTGTTGCAGACGCCTACGGCCTTGAAGCAGAACAACTCAAAGAGGATGACTACCGGCATGTGATCGCCTCTATGCTGCGTGTTGCAGATTTTGGCATACAATCCCTTCAGATGCGTGATGCAGAATCCGCTCCTTCTCAGCGTAATGATATCTTTACCAATATTGAGGCCATTCACACGGTACAGGATACAGAGGGAAATACTTCTTCCTACGCGCTGAACATGGCAGAGGAATCTGATGGCACCAACAGTTATTTCAAACTGATCGGTGTTGTAAAAAAGGTGCTGGATGAAGGAACTCTTCTTGTCGCTGACGAGATGGACGCTCATCTGCATCCTCTTCTGACAAAGCATCTGGTCTCGCTTTTTAACAGTGTGGAGTTCAATCCAAATGGAGCCCAGTTGATTTTCACATCACACAACACCAATCTTCTTGACCTGGATGTACTGAGGAGAGATCAGATTTGGTTTACCGAAAAAGACGAGCAAACAGCGGCTACCGATCTGTTCTCCCTTTACGATTTTTCCATCCGCAAGGATGCTAAGGTGGAGAAGGGCTATCTGATTGGCCGTTATGGTGCGATCCCCTTTATCAAGGGAGGACTGTAAAATGGCACGTGGAAAAATTGAAAAGCGTGGACAGCGACGCAGAAAAATAAAGCCTGTCATTCTGCAGATGGAGATGTGAACTACAACAACCCTGACCCCATCACTGCAAAGGACAATCTGCTCTCCAAGGCAAGGAAAATGGCAGATGCGAAGGGGATTCAGATTGCACTCTCCAATCCCTGCTTTGAATTTTGGTATCTGTTGCATTTCCAGTACACCACCAAATTTTTCAAAGACTACCCCGCAGTGAAAAACGCATTGACCACTTATCTCCCTGATTATGAGAAAGCTGGCGATGTATATAACCAGTTAGCAGAGCATACAGCCATTGCGATTCAGAACGCCAAACGTGTAGAGCAATACCATCTTCAAAATGACAGCGGCAAACCGTTTGGAATTGCTGTCAATCCATTTACCGACATCCATCAGCTGGTGGAATCACTGCTATAATGTTTCAAAGAAACATGGGTGGCACAAAATTGTCTCTACATTGGCACAGTCCTGCCCTTTCGCCGTAAATCCATATCTGTTATACTTGGTACAGTCAAAACTTTGCATAGCAGCCGCTCCGGTTTGGAGCGGCTGTTGTCAATTTCAGTAAAGGTGGTGGTTTCTATTCTATTTCAAAAAGCCCGGAAAGTGCTGAACAACGAGCGGGGCGAGATCAACTATTTCAGTACGATACTGCTGCGTTTATAAAGCTGGAGCAAATAATCTTTTCTGCGACGCTTGACCGCCGACACCAAATATGCTGTAAATGTGAACCATCCCACATTCAATCAACTTAAAAAGAGGCACGGCATAAATTATTCTGATAGATTTTACATCAGATTGCTTTATGCCGTGCCTTTTATGTTATTATAATGATTGCTACATACATATAGCAGGCTTCACCCTCCGTTATACACCGGATTCGAATTGATTTTCGGTACGAAGGCAACAGCCGTTCCGCAATTTTCACCATCCTCCCCCCATACTTCTTCATAGATCTGTCCGGCAGAAAATACCCAGAATGGATGTTTTGCCAAGTATACCAATGTTTCAAATTCCCGACGAGTCATAGAAATCAACTCACCGTTTCGGTATGCTGTTCTCTCCTTCAGCCAAAGCTCCAAGCCCGGAAAAACAAGAGTGTTACAAGGGTGGGATGTCACAATATGGTCAAATCCTGGCTCGACCGCAATAATCTCCATAATTCTACTGAGTATATATTCTTCATGGTCGGTAAGCGACAGTACCAGAAACTTGCCCATATTGTTCACATTCCTCTTTATTGATATTATTTTTGCATTACATTACGGGTTCATTTTTCATCTGTCGGATGCGGTATTCACCGCCATCGTCCCGTCTGCATAGAAGTAGTACCACTTACCATCAATCTGCTTCCAGTCTCCGGCAAACATTATTCCGGTGACCTTGTCCAGCCAGTACCACTTCTGATCCTCGGAGAGCCAGCCCTTCACTGACTCCCCGTTTCTGTAATAGTTCCACTGGCCGCTGTCATTCTGCTGCCAGCCGTTTGCGGCCTGCGGGTCAATGACGATTTCCACAAACTGCCGCAGAACCGTGGCGACCTCGGCGCGGGTGGCGGTTCCCTTGGGGTCAAACTTATTTTCATTCTTCCCGGCCAGGATGCCCGCCTGCTGCATGGACTTGACCGCATCCTTCGCCCAGCTGCTGATCTGTGTGTTGTCCGCAAAGGTCACAGCCTTCAAGGTCTGGGGCAGGTCATAGCCCAGCTTTGCAGCATAATTTTTCATAATCACCGCCATCTGTTCCCGGTTGATGTTGGTGTCCGGTGCAAAGGTGGTGGCGGTAACGCCTTCCACAATACCGGTCTGTGCCGCCCAGTTCACATAGGGGGCATAGTAAGCGTCGGCTTTCACATCGGTGAATTTCCCGGTCTGGTAACTGTCCGGGTTGATGCCCGCCAACCGCCCCAGAGCTGTCACAAACATTCCTCTGGTCATGCCGGTGTCCGGGCTAAAGGTGGTGTCGCTGGTGCCGGAGAGCAGTCCCCGGCTGGCTGCAAAGAGGATGTTATCTGCTGCCCAGTGGCCGGTAATGTCGGTAAAGGCCGGGACAAAAGTTTTGTAGCCCACGCCGTAAACGCTGAAATGACCGGTTTCAAAAACCACCGCTTTCAGGCTGGCATTGTAGCTGGATTTGGTGATCCATTCCACCTTGCCAGCGTCATCTACATAGACTGCATAGAGATTACCTGTCTGCTCACCATTTGCCGGTGTGTAGGGCAAACGCACCGATATAGTGTGACCATTTAAGTTGGCAATCGGTGTTTCTTTGCCGCCGGAGAGGTAGACCAGTGACAGGTCATAGGTCGGTCTTGTGCCGATGGTGGCTTGGGCCTCGGTGGAACGCAGTGCATCCACCTTATCTGCCCGGAGAATGATGTCCCCGCCAGCGGAGGCGGTATCCAGCTGCTTCAGAGTATCCAGGCCGATAGTAACCGAAACCAGATGGTCTGTTGCTACGGTAAACTGCCGGACATTTTCTTTGACCAGCAGATCCAGTGTCTGCGCCTTGATGGTCACGTTAAAAGAGGTCTGGTCTGCCGCCGGGGTGATGGGAACAGTAACGCCAATCCCGTTCTCTGTGGTACCGTTCTTTTTCGCATCCTGTTTGGCCTTGTCGATGGCGGACTGGACAGAGCTGTTATCCACTGCCGCATTGCCGTTTTTATCCGGCTGTATGGGTTTGGTTTCACCGGTGACAGGGGCTTGAGGCTTGTCCTCCGGCTGGTTGGTGTTATCATTGCTTCCGGGACCGTTAGAACCGCCGGAGGAGGAGCCTCCACCGCTGCCCGAACCACCAGAGGAGGAACCGCCGTCGCTGGAAGATTGCTTGGAAACGGTCAACGTTCCAGAAACATAGGTGATCGCATAATTGTCATTTGACAGCGTACCAGTAATGTTGATCGCAGTTTTGCCGGTTTTGCTCATATCCGGTGTCTGTGCGTAGTCCAGCGTTACCGTGCCGCTCAGGGTATCTGCACCAACCAGACCTTCCACCTTGTAATCCTTATCTGCTTCCGGGCTGCTCAGATCGGGCGCGGTGCTGCCGGTGTAGGCGCTCTTATCAAGCGCCGTAACGGTAACTGACTTTTTCGCTACGATCACAGTCACGTTCTGTTCTGCCACATCTGCGTACTCTGCGTTTCCCTGAACCTTATACCAAACAGTGTATTCCCCCGCGTTTTTCGCTGTGGGGATCTGCTCACTCCACTCAGAATCGCCAAGCCGGTAGAGCATTGTGCCGCCAGTGGTCTTGCCCGCTGTAACCAGAGCCTGTTCTGCACCATTGTAGGTCAGTGTATTGACCGTAGGTGCCGTAACAGTGGGGACAAGCTTGTTGGTCGCATTGACATTGACGGTCAGCGTGATGTCCTCATAGTTTGTGCTCTTGATTACTACGGTCACTGTGCCCACAGAGCCGGTGGTTTTCACGTCATTTTTCTGAATCGGCAGGGTCAGCTCGCCGTTTTCCACCTTCGCGCCGCTGGTGTAGTAGCCGTCATTGAGTTTGATCTCACCCAGCTCATAGGTGGGTGCACCGTACTCTTTGGGCGTTTCCAGCTTGGGCAGGGCGGGGAGCGTCACAGTGTAGGTCTTTTCGTGGCCGTTTACAATGGTAAGCGCAGTTTCCTTGACGAAGTCAGGCGCAGCGGCCTTGATGATGCTGCCAGTCGTGGTGAAGCTGCTCTGCTCCAGGGAGTAATTCTTCGCGGTCTGCCCCATCAAGGTCACTGTGGCGGTGACGTTCTTGCCGCTGCCCACACTGGCATCGTCAAAGTTGGCGGTGACGGTGTAGTCTGTGCCTCGGTTCAAGGTCACTTTGTCGAAGGTCACGCTGGAGATGTCCGCGTCTGTCGTGCCATCATAGGGCTTGGACGCAGCCGTTACCCCAGAGAGCGTCAGCGGCTTCTTCCCAATGCGGACCGCCACGCTGGCGGGTGTGGTATCGTTGTGGTTTTCATCGCCAATCACCCGATACCACACGGTATATGCTCCGGCATCGGTGCCGGTAGGGATGACCTGGCTGTATGTACCGTTCTCGGTCAGGCTGTACTGCATAGTGCCATACTTCGTCACGCTGCCTGCGGTAATCAGCGCCTGCTCCTGGCCAATATAGGTCAGGTTTTCCTGCGCTATGGGCGGCGTGATGAAGCTTGCGCTGATGCTGGCCCTTTGTACCGTCACAGCAATATCCTTGCTCATCTTCTCGTAGCCGTCGCAAGTGGCCAAAAAGCGGAAGGTGTGCTGGCCTGCGGACAGCTTTAGCGCAGAAAGATCAAATTGATTCTTTGTTGTCGCACTGCCGACCGCTGTGGCCTTGCCGTCCTCCACCTTGTACCACTGGAAGCTTACAGCGCCTGTGCCGGTTTCCTTCTTTACATTGACAAGAAGTGTCCCCGCACCGCCATAAGTCATGCTCATCTCGGTGGGATAGTTCACGCTCTTGATGGGGATCTTGGCCATAGAAACGTTGGTCAGCTCCGTACCGCTAGGGTCGCTGATCCAGGTACTGCCGCTCTTAAACACGTAACCCTCCGGCAGCAGGGATGCCAGCGTGACATCTCCGGTAACGGTCAGCTTTGCCGCCGTCTTACCGTTCAGATTCAGCTTGAGCGGGCTGCCGATGGTGATCTCGCCTGCATTTGCCAGCAGCTTCACCGTACCGCCGTCGGCTGCGGCGATGGCGGCGTCTGCCGTCCGATGGTAGGAAATGCTGCCGTCCTTCTTTGTCACCTCAGCGGCATAGCCGCAGTAGGGGCAAACATTCCCGCCGGAAGGGTCATCCGGGTGGCTGCACTTCACAACGGTTACGGCAGTATTCGCATTCATCTCCGACAGCTTGACCCATGTGCCGTCTTGCTTCTGATAGGCATAGCCCTCTGCCAGCAGGGACTGATAATTTGCGCCATTCTTGATTTTGATGCTGTCAAAGGAGCCGCCGGACAGGATCACACGAATACCGCTATTATATCCCAATTTCAGCAGATCCGCGCTACCGCCGGACATGGTCAGCGTTCCATCCGTGTAGATGCCGCCGGTGAACGTGCCGCTCGTTACCACGGCTTCGTTCCCGGTAAGGAAGAAAAGCCCAAATCCACGGACGCCAGTTCCGCCGCCTACGCTTCCCTCCAGGGTGACATTGTCCAGCGTCAGCTTTGCGCCTGTGTGGTCAAATTTTCCAACTTCCACCGCATTAGCGGACTTGGAGACACAGGTGCTTTGCACCTTGCCGTTTGTTATGGCTACATTGGAGCCGAGGATGCAAAGAAGCGCCTCCTCACGGGATTTGCTCAGGGTGAATCCATTTAAGTTCAGTATAATGTTTTTGCTGATCTCGATAGGCTCTCCGTTCTCGATGGTCAAAGGCCCCCGCAGCGTGATAGTGTCACCGTCCTGCGCGGCATTCAGCGCATTTTCCAGACTGGTGTATCGTGTGCCGCCGGTTTCAAATGCCTCCACCAGCGCTTTGCAGAAGGTGCAGTAACCGGCGCTGTCCACCTTGCCCGCATGGTCGCAGCTTCTGCCGCAGACACATTTACCGTTCTGATATTGGCAGGTATGCTCGACCACCTTGACGTTTCTACCCTGGATGCTTACATCGGAAACGTTCAAAATTGCGTTGTCCTTCGCGTCTGCAAAGGCGTACCCATCCGCCAGCAGAGCCAGAGCCTGCTCACCAGGTTCTACTCTGATTCCATCTTGGAACGTGCCGCCCTGGAGCTGGGTTTTCCCGTGGAATTTCACCAGTTGCTCAAACACGCAGTTGCCCTTTACCGTCAGGGTAAAATAGGTAGAAAAGACCTCCTGATCTGTTTTAACGCTGTCTAATATCAACACCGTGGGGGCGCTGGTGGCAATGTCATTTATCGTGCCGTTTTGGATGGTAACGCTCTTGTACGGGAAATTTTGCAGATCCAGCAGCTTGACCTTGTGACCCTGCAGATCCAGCGTAACGTCCCTGTTCGCCGTATCGCCGTTCCCCGCTTTCAAGGTTGCGTCAGTATCCCGCACAAAATAAGCGGTTCCGCCGGAGACCAGAATGAACCCAACCTCAGGGTTATCGCCTTCAAACGTATAGGGGATACCGTTGCGAATAAAGAGCACATCCTTGCTGCACGGTTCGCCGCACTGTTGGCATTTGCCCTCGTTGGTGTATTTTTCATGGGGGCAGGTGTTAAAGGTAACAGGGACAGTGTTTGTATCTAGGGTATAGCCCTGATAGGACAGCTTGCAGTAGACCTGGCCGCTGTACTCCCAGTTCTTGCCCGCCGTTGTGGTCAGGTCGGATGTGGTCAGGGTGATTCTATTGCTGCCGCTGCCTGTACCTGTAAATTCTTTTCCGTTCACATACCACCGATAGGTAATCTTACCCTCCGAACCGCTTGCCAGAGAGGCATCTACCCAGACTTTCGCCTGAAATTGCCCCTCGAATTTCGCTGTTGAGACCTGCGGCTGCGTTTTTATGGTAATGGGGTTTCTGGGCGCGGCGGCGACGGTGACCGTTGCGGTGGCGGTCGCCTTGTTAGGATTGGTTCCTTCTACGCCGTCTGCGGTCAGCTTCAGCTTATAGCGGCCCTCCCTGACGGTGTTGTCGGCGGTAACGGTGACGGTCTGGTTGTCAGCGGATTTTTCCGCCGTCAGACCGGTGGGTTGGCCCTCCAATTCCACGTTCAGGGTATCCATCTTGACCTTGCTGCCGGTCACGGAGAAGGTCGCCGTCTGACGGCCCAAGCTTTCCTGCAGGGTTCCCTGCTGCGCGCCGACAATCAGGCTTGCGCGGGGTGCCATCTTGGCGATGCAGATGGTCTTGACGTCCTCGTCTCTTTTCGTATCGTCCGCTGTGCCGACCGACATATCGTCTGTGTTTGCATTCTGACTTTCCGAATATAGAATGGTCAGGTTGCTGTTGATGTTTCGGACCGTTCCATACTGACTATTCGAAATCGCACCATATTTTCCGGTGGTGTAAAGGGTTCCTCCTTTCATGGTCAGGGATGCAGTGTCAATACCGTAACCGGAATTTTTTAGATTCAGCGTTCCATTCTCAATCACGATGGTTTTAGCGCTCAAGCCGAACGTACCGCCGTTGGTGGTTATCTTTGCCCCGCCTTTTATGGTAAGCGTCCCGCCGGTGGAGTCACTGTAACCGGAATCCGCAATACCATATTTCCTGTCAGGAACAGTGACCGTCAGACTGCCGCTTCCCTGAATGGTCAGATTGGCGGAATACATATCCAGAGCGGCGGTATAGTCGGTCTCGGTAATCGTAATGGTATTCTTGCCTTTCAGCGTGATTGTTGTGTCGCCCTGCACCACCACCGGGGTAGTTATGTTTCTGTTATCCCAAGTAACCTTGCCGGAGATGGTTTCTTCAGTGCCTGCCGCAGCTGCCATCAGGGGCGTTGCCTGCTCTGTTCCCTTGCAGGCAGAGAGGTCTGCATCTTCCGCAGAGCAGACCGGACAGTCGGGATTGACCGCCTCCTGCTCACAGTGGGTTTCGCAGATGCACTCCACCGGAGCATTCCCGGACACGCCGGGAACAAGCCCACTGTCCTGAGAATTACACTGCTCACAGATATACCCGCAAGGCGTCCCCTCTGTGGCCGGGATGTAGCCGCAGCTATCGTCATGCTCGCCGCGTTCATGATGACAGCTTAATTTTTTTGTTTTACAGCCGCTTTCCTCACTGCATTCATGGGTACACTCGGTCGGCTGGGCCTCCTCTACTTCAGATGAGGTCGCCGTATTTTCTGATACGCTGCCTTCCAAAACAGGGTAACAGCTTTCGTCATGTTTATGGATACACTTCTTCACAAGGGTGTAGCAATCCTCAGTATGCTCATGTTTACAGGCTGCCCCTTCGGTTCCTTCCGTATATCCGCAGTCCTCTGTATGTTTCGGGTGATGCTTGCACAACCCCGTATGGACGGCGGATACACCCGCTTCCACCGCAGATGCCGGAACTCCCGGCATCGTAAAAATCATTGCCGCCGCCAGTAAAAATGCGGCCGGCCGTTTCCATTTCCATATCATTTATTCATCCTCCTCACGCGGTTCGTTCCTTCTCGTTGTTTTCTGAAGCAGCTGGGATACCGCCTCCCGCAGCTGATATTCTGTCACAGGCTTTACCAAAAAGGTGTCCGCCTGCATCCTGCGGCTTTGGGGTTCAAACTCTGCCTGGTCGCTGATCCACAGGAGAGGGACATCCCTGCTGTACCCTCGTATGCTCATGCAGAAATTCATTCCCCTGGCTCCGTCCTCCATGACCACCACAGCATCATAAGACCCATCCCGCTGCATGGCATAGACGCAGAATACGCCATTGTCAAAGCGGTCTACTTTGCCAAGCTTCATCAGTAACGCCGTTTCTTTCTCCTTCTGACTATAACTGCACAGCGCAATTCGCATGTTCGCACCTCCATTTTGTGATGGGTTTTATCGCCTCATATAGCTCCTGATCGGAGCAGTCTGCCGAAAGGAACGCAGGGATACGCAGGTGATATGCGATCAGGGCAAAGTTTTCATCATCGCTCCACCAGACAAGCGGTGTTTCCGGTGCCAGCTGCTTTGCCTGAATGGCAGCCTCCAATCCCCTTGCCCCGGTCATGGCGATGACAACCGCATGATATCGGCTCCGCCGCAATGCCTGAGATAGTTGCTTCTCATTCCATAGCTCGTCGATGACAAGCTGTCCGTCCCCAGCAAAAAGGGAGCGCAGCCTGCTCTCAAACCATTCTGCATTCCTTAATTCCGTACAAAGTGCGATTTTCATGCTGAGCCTCCTTTCCTGAAAAGAAAAACAAGAAAGAATGTGCCTTGGCACATTCTTGCGCCTTGCGCGGTCGCTTGCGACAATCTACATCTTCGCGCAAGTGCGCATCTTTGGCACGTTAGTGCCTTTTTTATGTGACAGGGAATTCTTCGGAATTTCCTGTCACATAAAAAAACCAGACCTTCTCATCGGAAAGTCTGGTAGTATAATTAGAGTAGCATCTTGTCAAGAGAAATGCAACCGACTTTGTTTAAGACGCAGGTTTCCTGTTTAAGACGCAAGTTTTTTCCTGCGGTTTTATGTTATACTAATATTGGATTATTGTGCAAAGGAGATGGCACGATGCAGATTGCGATTGTGGATGACAGAGCAGAGGACAGAGAAGAACTGTCTGTCTGCCTGGAAAATTATATGAAAAAGCATCAGCTGGATTATACGCTGACAGAATTTGAGGACGGAGAGAATTTTCTGAAAGCTGCCGCCCAGGTCAATTTTCAGCTTGTCTTTATGGACATCTATATGGAGAACATGGATGGAATGGAGGCCGCCAGAAGGCTGCGCCAGAAAAACAGGATTTGTAAGATTGTTTTTCTGACCATTACAGAAGATTATGCCCGGATGGGGTACAGCCTGTCCGCCAGCTATTATCTGCTGAAGCCGCTTTCGATCCATCAGGCAGATTTTGAAGAAGCGATGGAGCTGTGCCAGCTAAAACCGCCCTATGAAGTGATGACACTTTCGGTTATGGCTGACCGTCAAAAGCTGGAACTTCCCACAGAGAAGATTCTATACATAGATTATCAAAACCGTATGACACGGATTCATACGGCAGAACGCGTGATACCGGTAAGCGGAGGCTTTCAGGAGGTTACTGTCGCATTGCAGAAGGACAAGCGTTTTTTGCCCTGCTACCGGGGCATTTTAATCAACATGGATTACATCAGCCAGGTTGACAGTCAGACCTTCCGTTTGATAAACGGGGAGGAACTTCCGATTGCCCTCCGCAATGGAAAACAGCTGCGGGAATCCTACCGTCAATATGTTTTCTCTGGAATGGGGGGTATCGTATGAGAATGAAGCAAATGCACAGGCGTATTCTGGAGGGCTGTCTGGCCTGTCTCCTCTGCTTCACCTGCAGTATCCCAGCATTTGCCGCCGAAACTGCAACCCCATCCAATGCCGATGAAAGAAGGGAGATTTTGCCGGATTTAGAAAGCGAGGCTCCGGGGACACTGGAGAGCAAAACCCCGGAAGCATCGGAAGAAGTATCCCTCGTCCTTGTCACAGAAATACAAAATGAAGACGAACTGCTCTCCCTGCCAGATTTCACCCTGCCCCTTAGAACCACACCGTCTGATGATGACCTGGAGGAAATTTATCAGCTGGCCCTTCGGTATCAAACCGTCTGCGCCACTGTAACAGCAGGTAAAGAAATCCGGCAGGAAACATTTTCTGTCGCATGGGATTTTTCGGCCATTGACCAGACCACTCCAGGCGAATATACCGCAGCAGGCCGGATTGAACTGCCGAAGGGGTATGCCTTTGGTGAAGCTGTCTTGCAGGAGCTTCAGATTTCCGTCCGGGTGGAAGAAATGCCGCCTGCTGTCATCACCTCCATAGAGCAATGGTATCCTTATACGGACGCGTTTGCGATTCAACAGGGCAGCGAAACCGAAACGCTGGAAAATTTGTTTGCCTTTTCCCCTTACTATCTGGAATGCTATGCGGAAAATGGAACCAGCTACACCGCTGTGGTGGAATGGGATTTTTCTGGTATTGATTTGAATACTGTGGGACTGTACCATGCAGCAGGAAGGCTGACTGCACCGGAAAATACCATATTTGCGGATCGTGTCGATTTCCCTGAAATTTCAATTCCTGTTTCTGTTCAGGCTCCGGGCAGCCCAGACATCAACTGCTTCCTGGTTCGCAGAGGAGGCCTTTATTTTCCCTGGGTCACACCGCCGGGGAATCTGGACAAGGTCAGTATATGGCTGTCCAAAAACAACGGTTCATGGAACCGTCTGGAAAGTGGCGTTTATGTGGGTCAGGAAATGCTCTCGATTGCTACCCGTCTGCTGATGCCGGGCAGCAGTTACCGCCTTCAGGTGGATTATGACGGCGGACAGACCGGCATCCTGTCCTTTACCTACGCAGATGAAATTGTCCTTGAAGGGTATCATGAAGGCGACCGGGATGGAGGGGATGCAGGCGGGAATCCACCCGATACCATCATTCAACCGCCTCCTGAAGATACCGACGATCAGGAAGATGGTTTTACAGACAGGCCCTCCACAAAGCCTCCAAAACCGCCTGCAACAAATGGCGGCAGAGTGGATTCCAACGATTCTGAAAAAACACCACCTGTCAGTGAAGAAAATGATCCTGCGGATCATGAACCATCCCACAAGTCTTCCGAGCCATCCTGGGAGGGAAAGGATGATTCCATAGATATAGATAAAGACGATTTCCCATCGGAACAGGCAAACGGTGATACAGAGGAAGATGCGGATTCCAAAAGCCCTGATTTTTCAGAGTTCTTCGATGAAACCACCGACCGGATTTCCGGCACGCGCTTTTTGATGATGCTGCAAACAGGGGAGCAAAGAGCCGTCTTTTCCAAACAGGGAATCACCATCAGCATACCAAAAAACGCCTTGCCGGAGGGCATCCAAAACGAAGATCAGATTGAAGTCATCATCCAAAAGGATACGGACGGCGGTTTTTCTTTTTCGTTTTCCATCAATGGAACTGCGCTCAGCTCCCTGCCGGATGTTTCTGTCATGCTGCCCTGTCCAAATGACCCGGCAGCCGGCACATGGTTCCTCTGTGATGAAAGCGGCGTGGAAATTCCCATGACCGGTTATGACGATGCGGCAAAAGCCGTCTCCTTTCAGATCAGCCATACAGGGGCATACACCATTGTGGGAAAGGAAGATGCCGTTTCCCTGGCACAGGCCGCCGACACAGAGCATAGCCGGTCGCCCATACTCCTTTTGATTCCGGCCTGTCTGCTTCTTCTGTCTGCCGGTGTGTTTTTCCTAAGGAGGCGAAAATAAGATGGTATCTTCTGCGGTAAAAAAATATGCTGCCCTATGTATGGTCTGCCTGTGCTCATCCCTGTTTTTTCTTGGCCTGTATCAGTTCAATAATAAATATAGCCAGAACACAATCCAGGCGGCAAATGGGATTCTGGCGCTTTCTGAGGAAGAACTTCAAAAGTCACCGGTGCGCTTTCTGGTATCCGGCTGGGCATTTTATCCTGACGCGCTTTTGACCCCGGAAGAAATACGGGATGAAAGCCATTATATGCGCTACCTTTCCATCGGAGAGCAAACCAATTTCTCCAGCCCTGCAAACCCTTCTCCCTATGGCTGCGGGACTTATCAGATGACATTCTTTCTGCCGGAACGGAAGGAAACATATGCGCTGGAAATCCCGGAAGTGTTTTCTGCTTACAACCTTTATCTGGATCATGACCTGATCCTGCAAATGGGGGAACCGGCACAGGGGAAACCATTGGTTCAAAACCGCATGGTCACTTTTCATGGCGGAAAACCGGTCACACTCACCATAGCGGTCAGCAACTATGACCACTTTTACGGAGGGATTGTCTATCCGCCTGCTTTCGGAACGATGCTGGCGGTCAATACAACCAGAGGAATCCGGTTTGCATTCTGCCTGTTCAGCTGTACAGTTACCTTTGTCTGTGCGCTGCTGTCCTTTTATTTCAGCCGCCGGATGAAACAGAAAAATACATTCCTGTTCGGACTGATCTGCCTTGCCATGTGCGGCCTGTCATCCTATCCTGTGCTTCATATGCTGGCTGCGGTTCCCGTATTCCCCTGGTACACGATTGAACTGTTCTGTATCTATCTGGTTACCTGGCTGATCATAGTTCTGCAAAACCGGATATGCAGGCCGGGCTTCCTGCCTGCGGCCATCAGTAATGGGGTGGGCGCTGCCTTCCTGGTATATGCGTTTTTGTATGGCATGCTGGCTTCCCATCTCTCCCTTGGAGCGATTCGTTTCTTCTCTGCATCGGTCTTTTGTTATAAGGCGGCATCTGCGCTCTATCTGCTTATCATCGCTGTGCTTGCCATTCACAGAGGAGAAAAACGGAGCAGGCCGATCTTCTATGCTGCGGCAGCCGCAACCTGCGCCTTTATATGGGATCGCCTTCTGCCGGTTTATGAGCCGGTTATCGGCGGTTGGTTTTTGGAATGGGGCAGCTTTTTCATAGCAGCAGCCATCGGTTATTCCCTCTGGCGCGATGTGATAGAAGGATATGGAAACAGCCTGATTTTCCAGGAAGAACGCAAGCAGGTCATCCGTCAGCTTTCTATGCAGACCGAATACAGCCGTCAGGTTTCTGAAGCAGCGGCAGAAAACAGAAGGCTGATCCACGACATCAAACACCATCTGCGCACCATAGACCGCATGGCCTCTGAACGTGGGCAGACGGAGATCTGCTCCTTCCTGTTACAGGTAGAGGAACAGGTTGCGGCATCATCGGGTCTCTCCCATGTTGCGTTCTGCAAAAATCCCGTCGTAAATGCGCTGATTGAATACTACTACGGCATGGCGCAGACACAAGGGACAGAATTTCAGGTGCGGCTCGATCTTCCCGATCAGATGCCGCTTACCGATGTGGAACTGTGTACGGTGCTGGGCAATCTTTTGGACAATGCCGTTGAGGCGTGCAGCCGCCAAAAGCAAGGGGTGCGCCGCGTTTTCATTGCAGGCGAAACCAGAGGCAATATGTACTTTTTGAAGATTGAAAACACTTACGACGGTCTGGCCTTGCAAGAGGGAAAAACATTCCTCTCCCGAAAGGGCACATCCGCCGATCATGGAATCGGGCTTTCCTCTGTCCGAAAAATCATTGAAGGCCATGGCGGTGATCTCGATCTTGTTCCTGGTGAGGAATCCTTTCTTGTTGGAATTACAATACAGATGTAAAAACTGTTTTCTGAGGAGCACTCAGATAACATAGACAAAACCTAATGGACGTACTTTGCCCGGAGGGTGTGGGGTATCCCGGATTCAGGATACCGTAGACGAGCAATGTATCGGAATATCCTTTTGGACATTCCGATACATTGCTCGTTGGGGGTCTCGGCTGCCGCCGCCAGAGGATTTACACATTTTCGTTTGCCGCGTATAATAATAGTAACAGGCAGGGATCGTTCCTGCCACGAAAATATTGTCCGCCCACCGGTCTCCCCGAGGGGGTTTGTTCATATACATTCATTATTTCTGCATGAATTCAAACACCGCCTCTTTCGTCGGAATCGCAGGGATTCCACCTCTCTTTTGCACACACAATCCTGCAACTGCATTTCCCAAAACAGCACACTTTCTGATTTCTTCCCATTCCATTTTTTCAACATTCTTATTCACGGAAAGGATACTGCATAATACGCCTCCCCAGAATGAATCACCTGCCCCAGTCGTGTCGACCGCATGTATCTGAAATGCTTTGATGATTTCTTTTCTGCTTTTTGTTGCCATAAGAACGCCCTGTTCTCCCAATGTAATGGCAACCAGCTTTGGTCCCATGGCAAGAAGTTGATCTGCAGCCTGCTCATAACTTTTCGCCTCTGTCAACAGAGTACTCTCTTCATCCGATACCTTCATGACATCTACCAATTCTATGACAGATCTCATTTTTTTCACTGCATCCTCTTTGCTCCTCCAAAGAGACGGTCGATAATTCGGATCATAGGAAATAAGTGCACCCGCTGCTTTTGCCATTTTTACCGCTTCAATCGTTGTACTTTCTGCCGGTTCATCTGTCAGCGATAATGATCCAAAATGAAAAATTTTACATCCGGAAATTAACGTCTGATCCAGTTCTTCTTTTTTTAACTGTGTATCTGCACCTGGTTTTCTTGCAAAAGAAAAATTTCTTTCTCCATTTTCACCGATTTCCACAAATGCCAGTGTTGTAAAATAATCCGGATCTTCGACGATAGCATCTGTATTGATTCCTTCAGTTTGCAGTGTCCTCTTTAAAAATTTACCATGCATATCGTTTCCAACTTTTCCAATAAAAGAGGTGCGATACCCAAAGTGGCTTGCAACGGTTAGAAGATTTGCCGGAGCACCGCCGGGATTCTGTTCGAACAATTTTCTCCCACCTTGACTGTGTCCTGCTTCCGTAAAATCAATCAGCAATTCTCCCAATGCCACGATATCAACTTTTTCTTCCATTTTTCAGTTCCTCCACAATCTCGTTATAACGTTTTTTATTTAACCGGTAGAAAAATAATACAACCGCAGTCACAATCCAGAGTGCACCTGGAATCGTCGTAAATGCATGTTTCATAATTGAAAGTACAATTGCATTTTGTGTCTGATTTGCAATATAACCATATTTTCCAAGTATTCCTGCTAAAAGTGCTGTTCCAACTGCCATTCCTATTTTATTTCCGAGTGAAATAAACGCATACTGAAAACCGTCATTTCTAAGTCCGGTTTTCCACTCCCCATATTCCACACAGTCTGGAATAATTGCATAGATTGCGGTATTAAATCCTGAGAAAAAAAACTGTGTGAGACCAGATAATGCATAAAAAATAACTGGTGATTCTTTGGCATTGAAGAAAAACATAGGCAACATGGAAATTCCTGTAAATAAAGCAAAGAGAGCTGCTGTTCTTCCTTTATTATTCAACTTGTGGAATAATGGTTGAAAACAGGCTGCCCCGATGATAGAAGGAATAATAATGCACATCGAATAAGTTGTGTAGTAGGATGCATTCCCTTCCACATATGTAAAATAATACAGAATATCTGCGTTTCTACCATATAATGTAAATCCAAATAATATCTGTCCTGCCAATGCAAGAAGATATGGTCTGTTCTTCATGACTGCTTTCAACTGTACCTTTACAGAAATTTTTTCTTTTTCCGGAGTAATTAACGCCTCTTTCGTCTTCGCAAAGCAGAAGAAATGACAGGCTGTAA
>UMED01013420.1_pt1 | contig 17920 bp, 33 predicted proteins | sample 1964661 | NCBI WGS metagenome assembly UMED01 (sample SAMEA4836011, study PRJEB28245) | human gut metagenome | biome: gut microbiome; material: fecal sample | place: Denmark | collected 2008
AGGGCACTGGAGACGGACGGCATGTCCCTGGGGACTGTGGGCAGGGAATATATGACTGCTGCGGGCCCGTCATTAGCATCCCCTCTGCCGGATATGAGCCGCATATCCTGGGCAGGCATAAGCAAAAAAATATTAGAATCCTGTAATTTTGTATAAATCCCCCAAAATCTGGATGAAAATGGGAGTACCATACCCTGTATCCTGGAAAAATCGCCCTAAAGTGGGTGAAACTTGCAATTTTCGCAATTTTGGAGTATGATGAAAGGAAATTAAAACATGAGGGGGCTATAAAGCCCTAAAGAGGGTACGATATGGGTAGAGGACGCAGCCGCGGGCCATACGGCGGCCGCCGACAGGGGCTTACGGGAAACCAGCTGAAGATTCTGGGAATTGTGGCAATTCTAATCGATAATATCGGCGCTGTGGTGATTCAGGGAGGGATTCTTCATGGAACAGACAGTGCTCTTTATCATGGGGTACTGCTGACGCCTTCCGGGCATTACTGGGTGATAGCGGGACAGGTCTGCCGTTATGTGGGGAGACTGGGATTTCCTATCCTGGCATATCTCACAACAGAGGAATTCGTGCGGACCAGGAACCGCCGGTGGTACGCCGTCAGGATGCTCCTGTTTGCCCTGTTATCCGAAGTGCCCTTTGATTTGGCTGTGTACCACACCATGTTTTATCCCCACTATCAGAATATGATGTTTACCCTGTTTGCGGGGGTACTGGTCATGGCTGTCATGGAGTCCACCCGAAATCCGGGTCTGCAGGCAGGAGCCCTGGCAGTGGGATGCGCGCTGTCATGGGTGCTGCAGTTTGATTACAATGTGGTGGGAGTCCTGTACATAGCTGCCATGTACTGGTTCCGCCGCAGTGATACGGCCCAGGTGGTTGCGGGAGTGGGAATCTGCGCAGTGGAAAGCATCAGCTGCTATTGTGTGTCAGCCTTGTCCTTTGTGCCTATTGTATTGTATAATGGAAGACGGGGGGCATTTCAGCTTAAATATATGTTCTGCGTGTTTTACCCGGTGCATTTTCTGGTGCTGTACGGTGTGAGCATGTGGATTGCAAAAGGAGTTTAGAATCATGATATTTGATACACATGCCCATTATGATGATGAGGCATTTGACGAGGATCGGCCGGAACTTCTGGGACGTTTGCAGGAAGCCGGCGTCGGTGCGGTTATGAATGTAGCCGCCAGCCTGGAGAGCTGCCGCAGTACCCTGAAACTGGCCGAAGCCTATGACTGGATATACGGGGCCGTGGGAGTCCATCCCGGTGAGACGGGGGAGCTGGACCAGGAGGGCCTTCAGTGGATTAAGGAACAGTGTGGCCACCGCAAGGTAAAGGCCGTTGGCGAAATTGGCCTGGATTACTACTGGGAGGAACCGGCCCACGATATACAGAAAAAGTGGTTTGAGGCACAGATGGATTTGGCCAGGCAGGTAAAGCTACCCATAATCATTCACAGCAGGGATGCCGCAAAGGATACCCTGGATATGATGAAGGCGGCTAAGGCCGGGGATATCGGAGGCGTCGTCCACTGCTTTTCATACACCAGGGAGATGGCCAGGGAGTATCTGAACATGGGATTCTTTCTTGGAATCGGAGGCGTGCTTACCTTCAACAACGCCAGGAAACTGAAGGAGGTGGTGGAGTATATACCTCTGGAGTCCATTGTATTGGAGACGGACTGTCCCTATCTGGCGCCGGTCCCCAACCGCGGAAAGAGAAACTCATCCCTGAATCTTCCCTATGTGGTGGAGGCTGTCAGCCAGCTAAAGGGAGTGGACCCGGAAACCGTCATGAAGGTCACCTGGGAAAATGGAAAAAAGCTCTGCCGGCTGTAGGCTGGCCGGTTATGGGAAACAGAGTCGATAAATAGACAAAAAGCGCTGTAATGTACGATATACAGCGCTTCTTTTTTCCCTGTACTTTTGCCCGGGCATTGACTTTTGGACGGGAATCCATTACTCTTAAAAGAGGGCCGAATCCGGTCCGCAGAAAGGAAATTATAATACATGGCGACTTTGGGCAATCCTTATTAGTTTTTGCTATGGTAGCAAATCTGTTTCGTTTAGATAGTAAAAAATGTCCACATGATGTTTCTTTTTATCAAATATGATTTTTTCTATTATGGATTTTAACGCAGCATTTTTTTCAGATACACTATAATTTTCGGATTTAAGTATGTCGCATACATAACGTATGTTATTTAACATTTTCTTTGTGGCCTTGTCATGGTCGGGTTGTAGCATTTCTGCCTGTTTCTGTAATTTTTTTAGTTCCTCCGTAAGGGAAAGCTTAGAGGCCCTATATTCCTCCAACGTATCAATCCCAGCCATATATGAATCCCTCACCCGTTCTAACTTGGAATTTATTTTTTTGATTTGAGCATTTACTAAGTCAGATTGGGATGTGTAATCAGGGCCGGGTTGGCGGATGGTGAACTCAACCGTGCCAAGCTGTATGACCTCCTCTAAATCAGCGATGACAGCTCGTTCCAAGACCTTTTCTCTTACATAATGCGATGTGTGGCATATTCCGCGAGTATACCCGCCACATTGAAAGATTATATAATCCCCTTTAGGAGAATGAATTCGCTGGGAAGCCAAGGTTTTACCACAAGAGGAGCATCGTACCATACCACTGAGCCAGTGCCGGTATAACTCGTCTGGTTTTGCATATTTAGGATTTTTGGTATTGTTGAGAAGCTTTTGAGCATCAGCAAAATCACATTCTGATATGATTGCAGGAAATGTACCTTTTTTAGTAATTCCATTCCATCTACTATAACCGATATAATAGGGATTGGACAGCATTCGTTTTATACATGTACTCCAGATGTGTCCACCACGTTTTCCAGTTACGCCATGTTCTGAAAGATAGCGTGCAATTGTGAAGGGGCTTTCTCCGTCCAAAAACATGCGGAATATCAGTTTCACAATATCGGCCTCATCCGGTACGATTTCAGGCGCAGCCCCTTTATAGGGTACCCGGTAACCAAGAGGCGGTATAACCTGTGGCTCGCCTTTTTCTGCCTTCTTTTTCATTCCACGGGTCACTTCTGCGCCAAGGTTGTAGGAATAAAACTCATCCTGCCATTCAATAATCATCTCAATCAATCGCCCATACATGCCGTCCAGTACAGGCTCGGATACGCTTATTACATCTATGCCAAGCTTTTTGCGGAGCATACTCTTATAAAATGTGCTTTCATCCTGATTCCTGGCGAAGCGAGAAAACTTCCATACTAATATTGCGTCGAATGGCTTCGGTGTCTGTTTGGCGGTAGCAATCATCCGCTGAAACTCAGGCCGATTGTCCGCCTTTTTTCCACTGTGCCCTTCTGGCTCCATGAATATGCTGTCATCAGATATTATGTAACCATTTTTTTGAGAGAATTTTTTGATTTCATCCAACTGAGATTCTGGACTGTAGTCTAACTGGTCATCAGTACTAACACGTATGTAGGCTGCTGCTATTTTTCGTTCATTCATTTATCATTCCTCCTTAAAATGGGTAAAAGAAATACGCCCCTTGCCAGGGCGTTCCAAGAATGATATAATTTATTTGCATACAGATTATATCAGGCTGGAATGTCCGGCAAGAAAATCTATGTAAAAGCTCTTGTGTTGGTAGCGCAGGGGCTTTTTCATATCAAAAACATAGTTCTGCAGATATTTCCCATTCAATTTTTTTCTTAGTATGATAATCTTCAATGTAGTCTCTAAACATATAAAGAAGCCTTTTTTCTAAAGGGCTCTCTGGCTTTAGCGAATTTAATTTGTATCCAACACTTTTAAAATATTGTGCTTTTTTAAGTGCTTCTCTATAAGGGATATTGCAGATGGTACAAATTTCATTAGCCGTTTTGGCACCCAGATGTTCAAGGATAACATCAGGACATGCCATAAAAAAGACAAAGGAACGGGCCTCGTTTTCCATAACTTCCTTCGCTTCATCATATCCACTATAACTCATTACATCAGTCACATGACCAAGTTCTATGTGAGCCAGTTCATGCAGCAAGGCCCATTCGCGTTCTAATCTGCTACAATTTGCATTAACTCCTAGAACATATGGTGCATCATGCCTCGAGTCATCACTTGGTGCTACGAATGCGTTTCCGTATTTTTCAACTATGAGCTCCGGTGATTCATTAGGCGGGGCTATTTGGTGGTATGGTTTTAGTCTATAAGTTTTACGTCTGATTAGAGATACTGGATTTAACGGAAGATACCTTACGCCTTCCCTAAGAAGCATCGTATATGCCATTTGTTTCAGATAGTTGGTATTAGTCATCTGGTTGCTCCTTCAATGCTTTGAGAGTTTTTTTAACAAATTCCTGGGTACCCTCATCACCGCTCAATCCATTTTCGGCAACCATGTGGTATACTTTTTGGTATTCATGTATGTATTCTTTCCTTTTTAGTAGATTTTCTATTTCATCATCAGAATGTTCCATGAGGTTGCATACTACTTTTCCCATGCATTTTACATCAGAGTTATCATCAAGTAGTATAGGAGGATAGATTGGATTGCGTGATATGAGCTGATTATGACCCAATTCTTTTATAAGACATTCTCCATTTAAAGTAAATACTCCAATTTCTCCCACTTCTATTTCATCTGCCTTTTTAACAAGCACCATGTCTGTGTTAAAAAACAATGGCTCCATGGAATCCCCATCAACACCAATCACAAAGTCACCATCTTTGGTTTTTACATTGTCCGGTATTTCTATCTCATCCACCAATAAATCATCCCACATGACATTTCCTGTACCAGCAGATGCCAATCTTTGGTAATACCGGACCATTCTAGTAGGTGGCTCGATTGTATTGCCAGAAATCGCTTTTTCTAATTCAGCTATATATTTAGCCTGTTCTTCGATTTGAGCAGTTCTTTCTGATAATTGTTTTATCAACTCTATTTCCCAGTCAAGCATATCATTAAAGCGCTTTTTCCCTTGTGGGTCAAGACTATGATACTTCTGTAATAAGTTTATATCATCCTTAGATAAGATAGTATCCATTTTCTTCAAACCAAAAACAGCATCCGGGGTAGTCCCATAGATATTACAAAGAGCGAAAAGCATATTAATGTCTGGTTGTGCATATCCTGATTCCCAATGACCAATGAGTGGCTGACTTCGCCCTAGCAATTCTGCAACTTCTCTCTGCGTTTTACCGGAGGATATTCTTAAATTTTTTAAGTTTAATGCGATTTCGTCCTTTGTCAATTGTGGCACCTCCTTTACATACAACAGATTTTATCATATTATGATTATGAACACAATAAAATATTCAAAAAATTAATGCCCCTCGCATTGACTAATCAGTAATTGAATGGTAATATTTGTATATAATCAATTTGTGAATCCATTATAAACATGGGAGGTACATGGCATGGGTAGTGAAATGTACAAAGAACTGATTATTGAATTGGTGAAAAATATGACGGATTGCGAACTGCTACATTCCCTATTTTTCATAATTCAAAAAATGGCTGGCCGAGGATTTTAATCTCGGCCCTATTTATTTAATAATCGTTCATAGTCTAGTATCTTATCAAAGTTCTCTTTAGTTGAATCGAATAGGATTGTTATGGCCTCTCGGAACTCATCATCATCTTTTATTCGAAATAGGATGTCATTGATTTTATCGTTTGTAGGTTCTTTATCTTCAAGAAGGTCTGATAGTTCAATCATTAACCACTTTGCAATTATTATGAGCTTGTCTGCTTTTGGCATTTTTTTATTGTTGCACCAATCAGATACTGTGGCAGAAGATACCCCTAACATTTTATATAAATCAGCTTGTGTTTTCCCTCGCCTCTCTAACCAATAGACTAATTTTTTAGAAAAAATAATATTGATATCGTTCTTATCCATAATGTACTCCTTTCTTTTGTTAATAGTATAAACTAAAAGCTAGTAAAGGTCAATAGAAAAGATGAAAAAAGTTTGCAAAAGGTATTGACATGCTAACCAACAGCTAGCATAATACAACATGTAAGATGATTAACACATAATTTTATGATGAAAGGAGTAAGTCGTATGGGAGATATAAGTAAATTACCATTAAAATCTCTACGAGCAAGGGTTGGCCTAACGCAACAACAAGTTGCCGAGATAGTTGGTGTTGACCGTTTAACATACGGTAAATGGGAGAATTATCAGACGTTTCCTGATGCACCGCAGTTAATCAAGCTATCACAAGTTTTTGAGTGTTCTTTGGACACTTTTTATTTTCCTCTGGATGCTAGCTAAAAGTTAGCGATTATTTTATAACGAGGGTACATAGGCAAGCGAACAAGAAGTGAGGTGAGAGGCATGGAGAAACTGACAAGGACACGCTGGGTTACCTTGAATGGAAGCCCGGTAAAGGTGTCTGAGCTGCCGGACAAATACAAACAGGCGCTTGGAAACCGTGTCAGGACAGAACCTATAAGGAGGCTGGGATTTGAGATAGAGATGGGGGTAGGTGGATAGCATGTCAAGGAAAGCTGTTAGGGAACACATGCGGAGAAATCTGTTTGATATAGGTGATTACATACCTAAAGAGAAAACTGGTAAAAAGCACGACGAGTTTCCCGTTTATCGTCCTAAATTGGACAGGCACTTGGAAAGATACGGGAGGATGAACAAACAATGAGAGCTAAGACATTTGCGGAGCACCGTATCCGCCAGTACCTGGAAACGGTTTACCCGGGCCTGGATGGCCACATGGAAACAGTCAACGCACATGAGGCTATAGTGACGGACATCAATGGTGACAAAATCCGTGTAATATACGACAGAGGAGCAGTGTATGAAATTGAGATGCGATGACAAATGGGACGGTCCCATTATGAGGGCGGCCAAGTGGATTGTGCCGGCGGTCATCTGGCTGCTGGGGATGTGGATGGTAGCTATAGTGGTCATGGCGCTGGCCATGGGCGTAAGGTTGTGAAGGGAGGATATGAAGATGACAAAAGTACAGATGGAGGCAATCGCGGATAGGGCAGCGAGACTGTCCGTGAGTAAGACGGACGCGGAGGATGCGCAGGTTTACGCGGCGATGGAATTGGACCCATACCGCGAGTATTATGAGGAGTATCTGGACCAGCTGCAGACAGGGGACACCGAATGGCTACGCCGGTGGATTGGATGGGAAGTAGCAGATAAGGTTGGTGAGGCGGTTGAGATTCTAAAGATGTGGATTCGCGCAGAGTTGTCTGGGCAAACCATGGGCGCGAGGCTGTGAAGGGAGGCAAGGAAGGATGGCGGATAGGAAGTTACTCCATCAATTGTTGGATAAGGTCCTGGATGTACAGGAGCAGACAGTCCATTGTGCGAGTGTCGATTTTAGTAACTACGGACATGACATATCGGTCTGGGTAAAGCTGGGCGGCTGGCGTAAGGGAACGAATTTTGATTTCAATAAGGGTTTTGATATGGACGAGGTGGGCAGTGAAAGGTTCCGCAAGACATTGGAGTACCTGGATGGATTGCTGCCAAAAAATATGGACCCCAGCGGCGGCAACCGCGGAGAAGTCCAATAACAAAATAAACTAAACACCCTTAGTATAAGGGATTTTAAAGGAGATTGCAAGATGAAAGTGATTAAACTGGTTTCGGCCAGATTTGAAAATTTTAAAAAATTAAATCGGACTGTCGAGTTCGGTGAGAAAAGAACGCAGATTTTTGCTATGAATCGGACTGGAAAGTCAAGCGTGGCTGATGGAATCTTCTGGGTTTTGTTTGGAAAGTCTAGCACAGGGAAGAGCGAGGGAAAAGAATTTCGTCCCAGACCTTATGATTCCCGGGGCGTTGATGTCGACCATGTGGATGTGGTGGCGGAGTTGGTGCTTCTGGTAGACGGCGTTGAAGTCGTTCTTAGAAAGACTCAGCGGCAGAACTGGGTACGGAAGCGCGGAACAACAACAGAAGTCCACGAGGGAGATAAGAACATTTATGCATGGAACAATGTGGAAATATCCGAAACAGAGTTCAAACGCCGGATTGCCGATATTGTATCAGAAAAGAACTTCATGTTGATTACGGACCCGACCGCATTTTTCCGGTTATCGAAGCAGGAGAAATTGGACTTGATTCTTTCCCTGATTGCCAATGTGACCGAGGAACAGATTCTGATGGAAGTTGGCGGCTTCGATGAGCTTTTGAAATTTATCCAGGATGGAAAGACTCTGGAAGAAGTAAAGGCCACTTCCAAGCGCGCCATTTCGGATATGACCAAAGAGCGTGACCAGATTTCGGCATTTATCAACGAGAGAAGCAAGGATATCGTTGATATTGATGTTTCTGATATGGAACTACAGCGGAATGTAATCAACGAGAAGATTGCCGAGATTGACCAGAAAATCGAGGATTCTACGGCGGCAATTACTGATTATGATGAAAAATCTAAAAACATCATTGATTTAAAGATGAAGCAGTCGGAGATTGTTCGGGTATCTAATGAAGGTCTGGTTAAGCAGAAACGAGAAATTCAAAAGCGAATTGATAAGGCTGATGATGATTTTCGGGGGGCCATGCAGAAGCAGACGACGGCAGAGATGGAAATTGAACGCCTAAGTCGTATTGTTGAGAGCAACAAAATCCTTCGGGCAAAGCTTTCACAACAGGTCGAGATTGAAGAGGCAAAATCATTCCCAGAATATGTGGAACCGGAACCATTATCTTCCGATGCACTGATTTGCCCAACCTGCGGGCAGGCTTTACCAGAAGAATTGAAACGGAAGAAAATTGAATCTTTTGAAGCGGATAAAAAGCAACTCTGGGAGAAGTACGAGGCTGATAAGGCAAAATTTGAAGCGGACCAGAATGCTTCGCTGGACAAAATATGCCAAGAGGGCAGGGCCTGCGTTGAGAAAATCAACAATGCAAAAGAGGATTTAAAGACTGCTGAAAAATCCTTGGATTTAGCGAAAGCAGACAAGATGACTGCAAATGCGGATAAGACAAAGGCAATGGAAGAACTTGAGGCACTTCCAGAACAGGTGGATTTATCAGATAACCAGGAATATGAAGCCCTGTGTATGGAAATCCAGGCAAAAGAGGAAGCCCTGCGGAACATGAATACCGGCGCTGATTACCGTACACAGTTGAGAGACGAAAAAGCTGAATGGGAGACACAGCTTGCCGAGGTCAACCAGAAGTTTGCCGCTGTGGACAAGTCCGATGAGGCCAAAGACCGTGTGGCAGAACTGGAAAAGCAGTTTAAGGACAAGGTTCAGTTGATTGCTGACCAGGAACGCATTCTGATGATGTGCGAGGAGTTCCAGACAGCAAAGGATAATTATTTGACCGAAGAAGTAAACAAGCACTTTGAAAATGTACGGTTCCAGTTATTCCGCCAGCAGAAGAATGGCGGCGTAGAGCGTGTATGTGATGTTTATACAAAGGATGGTTCCCCTTATGGAGATAACACGACCAGCGGAGCAGAGAAGCTGATTATGGGGCTTGAAGTTATCAACGTTTTATCTGGCATTATCGGAGTCAGCGCCCCAGTAATTATAGATAACGCTGAAAAGGTATCAGAGGGCAATATGCCAGAGATTGATACCCAGATGATTATGCTGTCGGTTTCCAATGACGAGGATTTCAGAATTGAAAAGGAATGACATAGAAGATAAAGTGACGCCCTTAACACTTCTCTTTACACTATCAACGTTAATTTGGTCTGTTAGAAAAATTCTTATTGAAGAATATGGGTTTTCTGATATCAAAGCAAATACAGCTATATTGATTGCTGTCGATGCAGAAAAACAGATTAGCAAATTAGATGCAAGGGAGAAGTTATGAGAGATTTGGAGAGCGAATACCGGGTTATTGAAATGTTACATGCCATTAAGATTTTCATTGAGGCGGCCAAGAGGTTGACACCAGAAGATATTGAGGCTTTAGAAAAAGTTGCGGATTTTATGAAAAAGTCAAAGCCTCAAGAACCATGTGAAATGACCATTTCAGAAATTGAAAAGGCGTTGGGACATCCAATAAAGATTATAAAGGAGCATAGTAATGAAGAAATGTGAGGACTGTGACGAGTGCGTATATATTTGCGAGGGGGATTTCGCCTGTATGAAAGAGGAACCTAGAATAATATTGGTGGATTTTTCAACCCAGACAGATGATTACGGTTGGTGCAGAAGAAAACATAAGGAGAATTAACTTATGAAGCTGAACGTTACGAATCACCCATACTATTGCAGTAAAAGCAACTACTACGTTGGCGGTTCCGATAATTTTGGAAGAAGCGAATATGATAGCTGGTCAGATTTCAAGGAAGAATGGCTGGGAATAGGAGATGATTCATTAGGAATTGATTCCGACCTTAATTACTGTGTTAGATTCGATATTACGCAGAACGAAGACAGTGGTGCAAAAGATTTATGGTTATTCTTCTTATTACAACGTAAGGGAATTTTTAGTCCTGTACAGGTAAGAAACATCAAGGATTCAGATATGCCAGAGATTGAGAAATTCTTGAAAAGGCAGTGGAAGTATATAAAGAAAATGTGGAAGGAGTTTAGCAATGTTGATTAAAGTGCAGTTTTTGAAGGGAGACAAGCCATCTGGCAGGGCATATACATATCGTTCCGATGTTCTGGTCAAGGTTGGCGACAAGGTGCAGATTAACAGTTCTGCAAAGGGTATCGTGACCGAAGTCGATGTGCCGGAGGAAGAAGTTGCGGCGTTTGCTGATAAAGTGAAATCCATTGTTGGTCTGGTGGAAGAAAGCGAGGATAAGAATGAAGGAACGGTTTGAAAAACTGCTTTTATCGGTAAATCGTGAAGGAATGGATAAACTGATGGAATTTATCCGCAAGAGTGATTTTTATACGGCTCCGGCAAGTACGAGGTTTCATGGGGCTTTCGAAGGTGGACTTCTGGAGCATAGCTTGAATGTCTATGATTGCTTGGACAAAAAGACTTCTGGCTCTGAACACAACATTTGGAAAGGACTGCTGAACACGGACAAAATCAGTAATGATAGCATAGTGATTGTTTCTCTTCTTCATGACCTGTGCAAAACCTATTACTACACCACCGAAATGCGTAACAAGAAGAATGAATCTGGTGCATGGGTGCAGGTTCCTTTCTATACGGTTGATGATAGGATTCCTTACGGACATGGCGAGAAGTCAGTCATGATGATTGAAGAATACATAAAGTTGCTGCCGGTTGAGCGGTATGCAATCCGATGGCACATGGGGGCCTACGAACCGAAAGAGAACTGGAATACCTTGGGATTGGCTATGGAGAAGTATCCGCTGGTATTGGCCCTTCATGAAGCTGATATGGAAGCTACATATTTGATGGAAAAGAAGGAGGACAAGTAATCATGGCAACAGCATTAAAGCATAAACAGAGAAGTCACCGGAGTTATCAGCAGAATCGGAAGGTTATGGGGAGCGTGGCAGTCGCTTCGGCGCAGTTGGCTAACAGCCATCATTACAATAAGATGGCACATAATGAGGGAAACTGGTTGGACACTTTTAAGCAGATGTTCCGCATGGTGCAGAAAGGGGATAGATAATCATGGCAGGAAATCAGACAGAGAATAAATATGATTCAACTACAGTACAGCCACCGGTTAAGCCAGCTACAGTTGCATTTAGGAGTGAGATTGCAACGGTTACAAATGCCTGTGTAGAATCTACACGGCAAATGCTGGAAGAACGTGGTGTGACATTTGACGAATACTCCAAACAGTGTGTAATTGCGGCAATGGGGAGTATTTACAGTTTGATACATAATCAGGGACTTACTCCCAATGATATCAACCCGGCAAATTTGCAGAGCACGTTGTTGACCGTTGCCGCACTTAAACTCAATACTAATGCAGTTCCTAGAGAGTGTTATTTTCAAATTCGCAACGTGAATACCGCCAAGAAAGGGCAGTCTGATAATTGGGAAAAACAAATTGAAATGGGGCTTGAGGGTGATGGGAACGATGCTCTGACAGCAAAATTTGGTAGAGGAATCAAAACGGTACACCCATATTGGTTAGTTCGTTCTGGCGATATCTTCTCATACGGGAAAAGAAAAGGTATCGAGGTGGAGCCGCCAGAATGGGAACCATCTGGAAAAGGTGAAGTGGTAAGGGTAGTTTATCCCATTGAATATATGGACGGGCGTATTGAATATCACTTTGGAGAACGTGATGACGTATTAAAAAACCTGTATGCGCATATATCAAGCAATCTTATGGATAAGACATTTGGAATTTGTGAAAGCAGGTTTAAAGCCACACCAGCGCAAAAGAATCAGATTGCTGAAAAGAAAAAGGAAATCATGGACAAAGCAAAGGAACTGAATGATTTGGATAAAATTTTGGATTGTCCAGAATTGCAGCCCTATCTTTCCCCGGCATGGACAGAACCACAGTCCAGAGAAAGTATGATTATCCGAAAAATGCGTAACAACGTCATGAAAAAGATTCCGAAAGACTTTGGAAATCCAGTAGCGGCACAGGAATACAGGCAGCTTGACGATGTTGTGTATCAGCAGGTTCAGGAGGAAATCACTTACAATGCTAATGCCCAGGAGTTTCCTATGGAGCCAGAACAGCCGTCCTCCATTGGGCAGAAGGAACCGCCTAAGACTATGGCAGATGTGACAGCAAGCCAGAAGCAGAAAAAAACAGCTCCTGTAGTGGATAAAAGCTGGATGGAGGGATAGCAGTGCTGATTAAAAGCCAGAATGGAAAACATATTATCAATCTGGATAACTGTACCTCAATAGATATTACCAGAGATAACTGTATTGTCGTATTCTATCCGGCTTGCGAAGGCTGGGATAAAATAGGCGAGTATTCTTCCAATGAAAAGGCGCAAAAGGTTTTGAACTGGATTCTGGACAATTACAACATGAATTTGTTGTTGAACTCAATTCCCGAATCGAAGCCAAGAGATTTGTTTGACGAGTATGTGGCAGACCAGACGTTCGGAATCTTTGAGATGCCGAGTGACGAGGAGGTCGAGGTATGAGGGTAATATCGCAGAATGGTGCTATTGATGTTCCTTATGAAATGACGGCTTTTCACTTAGCTGGCGGAATGATTCACATGAACATGGTCGGTGATACTGGAAAAGGGACGTTGATGGCGCAGTATGAAACGCCTGAAAAGGCAGAGAAAGCCATGAAGATGCTTCATAAGGAATATACCGGAATTATGCCAAGTTTGGTAATTGACAGGAATGCCAAATTCGATAAAGAAAGCATGAAAGCACTGATAAACTCTACCGCGGGAGTAGTTGTTAAGCCTGCTAATGCTGGAGACATTGATGTACATATGCTTCCACGGATATTCCAGTTTCCAACAGATGATGAAATTGAGGTGGAGGAATGAAGAAAGCGAGAGATTTGCAGAAGTGTTTAGGAGCACATGATATCCAAATTACACATTTAGGTTTTGATGGTGGATGTGGGGTTTTTACAAAAGGAACACTTAAAGGCGCAACTGTAATCTGGAGTTATGACGGTGGATGGGAACATGTAAGTATCTGCCCCAAGAATAGAACGCCAGATTGGAATGAAATGTGTTTGCTGAAAGATGTGTTCTGGAATGAGGACGAAACAGTTATCCAGTATCATCCAGCGAAGACGAACTATGTAAACAATATGAAAAACTGCCTGCACCTCTGGAAGCCGATTGAGCAGTTTTCTGGAAAGTTGCCAATTCCACCAGATATTATGGTTGGTGTGAAAGCAGTGGGTACAATGGGATGAAACTAAAAGTTATTGGAAGCGGAAGTAAGGGAAATGCCTATGCGCTGATTGCTGAGAATGAAATTCTTCTTCTGGAAGCTGGTTGCCGATTATTGGATGTGAAGAAGACTATTGACTTCCAGATTGGGAAAGTGGTTGGGTGCCTGGTAAGTCACGGGCACCAGGACCATCTCAAATACGCAAAAGACTTTCTTTCTGCTGGAATCAAAATTTATACTAACGATGAAACGCAGAGATTAATTGACTGTGTGTCTAGTGGGTGGTTGTACGGAATCCCGGAAAAGAAAATGTTCAAGGTGGGAGAATTCAAGGTAACACCGTTTTATGTGCCGCACAATGATACTCCAAATTATGGATATTTGGTTAAACATGAGGAAATGGGAAAACTGCTGTTTGCTACAGATTTTGAATATCTTCCGTGGACATTCCGGCAGCAACGATTAAATCATATGCTGATTGAGTGTAACCATATGGACGATGTGGAGAACACGGATGCGAACTATGAACACGTTATGCGTGGACACAGCAGTTTATCAACGGTACTTGATGTTGTTCGTAAAAACCAAACACCGTGTTTGCGTAACGTCATATTATGCCATTTAAGCCATTTTAATGCAGACCCTAAGCAAATGTTGGCTGAGGTCGAAAAAGTGGCTGGAAGCCGCGTTAAAGTGTTATGTGCAGAGGCTGGATTGGAAGTGGAGTTAAGGAGAGCACTATTTTAGGGAGGAGACAAGAAATGCTGAAAAAAGCAAACATTCAGTGGAGCGGTAAAACGCTGCGGAACCAGATTGAGAAAGGACAGGTTTCTTTTGACTGCGCAGTTCAGAGAAATCCGGTTTGGGATGTGTCCAGAAAATCTTTGCTGATTCACTCTATGATTGAGGGATATCCGATTCCTCCATTCTACTTTGCTCGGAGAGATGATGGAAAATATGATGCTTTGGATGGTCAGCAAAGGTCACTGGCTATCAAGGGATATTTGGATGGTGAATTTCCACTGTCAGAAGATATGCCGTCGGTGACAGATGAAAACGGATATCCCGTAATAATTACTGGCATGATGTTTCCAGAACTGCCAGAATGGGCGCAGGACAATATTAAAGATTATTCACTGACAATCTATTATTTTGAGGGCATTACTGAGGAAGAGATTGCAGAACTGTTCTTCCGTATAAATAACGGAAAGCCTCTTACCAGTGTAGAACTGACAAGAGTTAAAGCGAAAAGCATTCTGAAATTCCAGGAAATTGCCAAGCATGAAATGATTGCAGGGGCAATTACTGAAGCAGGGAAGCGTCGCTACAATGACGAAAATGTTGCTATGCAAGCCTGGGCATTATGCTTTTCGGATTGCCGGGACTTCACGACAAAAGGCTTTCGTCCTCTTATCGAATCAGCGGCGGTTACAGAAGAGCAGGTACAGGAAATTGGACAGGCCCTTGATTATGTTAAGGAAGTCAGCGAACTTTTAAATCCTGAAGAAAAGACAGATAAGCGTGTATTGAAGAAAATTAAGACCAGAAGCCATCTGGTGTCCTGTACATATGTTGCACTGAAAGCATTACGGGCTGGAAAGTCGGTGGATGAACTGAAAGCAGTTCTGTATAGGTTTTTTGATTCTAACCAGACGAGTGTGAGCGAAATTTACAATAAGTCTGTTGGGAGCGGTTCTGCAAAGCCGGATAAGGTACAGAGCAGAGTTCAGGTTCTGGATTCATTAATTGGAGGTTGAGACAAGATGTCTGACAATGCAAGATTTGAAAAATGGCTAAGTGAGCATGATGGGGAAGAACGTTGCAATTATTGTATTTATGATGATGAATGCCCGCATGGTATAAGGTGTTACGGAGGCGCACCTATTGAACCTCCGTGTGCTGGCAGAGAACTTGAGGAACTTCTGGATATAGAATCCATTCTTAAAGATTTGGAGGACGAAAGTGAATGAAGAAAACTGCAAGAGTAATTGTTACACATAACTGTTCCAGGCATTGCCCGAACTGCTGTAATGAGCATATCGGTAATGTGCCAGAGGTCAAGTTTGAAGATTTGTTGAAGTATGAAGAGCTGGTAATTACTGGTGGTGAACCGATGTTGATTGCTCCAAGGGTGGTAGAGATGATTCACCGCCTTCAGGCACAGGAATATAAAGGAAAGATTTGGTTATACACTTCATCCATTAAAACAGCCAGATGGGCTGACAGGGAAGTTCTGAAATTAGTTGATGGAATTACATATACATTGCATTACAAACCATCACAGACCGATTTGAGAGATGCCAGAAAACTAAATAAATTCGTTATGGAATATCGAGACAATAAAATAACCAGACGATCAGACCGGCTTTTAATTGATAGCCGGTGCTATACGGAAGAAGTGCTGAGCATTATTGGTTTGTACGATACCAGAACAAAACACTGGTCAAGCGTCAGGCCGCTGGAATGGAAAGAGGATGAGTGTCCGTTGCCAGAAAATGAGGAACTGGTCTTCTATGATTTGGAAAAGGAGTAGGGCATGGTAAACAGTTCAGTTTATGAAAAGGTTACATACAAGCAGATTGATGATATGAAGCACGCCATTGGTTTTGATAACCGAAAAGTGCGTGGAACAAAGCACAGGAAATATGAGCCATCGAAACTATTTTGACGCAGGCTCAAGAGATTCAGAGGATTGGGAACAGCTTGTTTCAATCGGATTAGCAACGAAAAGCGGAGAGCATTGGTATCACGTTTCTGATGATGGGCGTTTGTTCTTAAAACGTGTAACCGGTGTGGAAATTCTGCCGGAAAGTGATTAATACATGGGCGCAATCCCATTTAAAACTATGATGTGATTTTAATAGGCCTATTAAATAAATGTAACCCGTAAACATATTACCTATGGAGGAAAATATCATGGCAAAAGTAAATCTGGAAGAACTGGTAGGCGGTGGGCTGCAGGAAGTATTTGCAAAAGCGATGGAGGAAGTTGTTGAGAATATGCAGAATCCCAACACTCCATACAAAAACAAACGAGAAATCGCAATCAAACTTAGATTTGAGCAGAATGAGGACAGGGATGACGCAGCGGTGGATATTTCCGTTACAACAAAGCTGGCTCCGGTAAAACCGATGGTCACAAGAATGGCAATCGGAAAAGATTTAAGAACCGGAAAAGTGTATGCGCAGGAGTATGGAAATACCATGCGTGGACAGATGGAATTTAAGCCAAGCGCCCAGAATCCGGCGGAACTTGTAGTGGATGGAAAAACTGTAGACCCGGAAACAGGAGAAATTAAAGAGTCTCCGGTAAAGGTTTTGGATATGAGAACAGCTAAACAGGCATAAGGAGGATATGAAAAATGGATATGACAAGAGACGCTTTACAGTATGTTGTTGGTTTAAAAACCGCAGAAGTTCTGGATATCAATGGTGGAAAGTATGTCGATAAGAACGTACATAGAGTGGACAAGGAACTTCGTGCTTCTGCCATTCAGATGAATACTCTTACCAGCCTGGTAGATTATCTGAAAGCTGGTGTTGATTCTATGGCAGACAAAATGTTGGTTCAGGTGGTTTCTCCTATGAAAGTAAGAGTACTCTCGATGCTGGATGCAGACCGGAAACGCGAGGAATTGGTGGATGTAGAGGCCATGATTCCGGATTTTGAGTATGGGCGCTACATGGGAAACGAGCGTTTCATCATAGCTCTGCAGTCGAAATTCATTGCCAACGATGACTGCGCTTTGCTGCTTCAGTTCGCTGGGACTGTCAAGGATGAATCTATCGCCCAGTACGGAGATGATGGCGTGACCCAGAAAGCTACCATTAAAACAGGAATTACAAGTGTAGGAGATGCCGTTGTGCCTAATCCGGTTAAATTACGGCCATTCCGGACATTCATTGAGGTAGAACAACCGGAAAGTGCATTTGTATTCCGCATGAGACAGGCAGAAGGACATGGTGTTGAGTGTGCTATCTTTGAGGCCGATGGTGGTGCGTGGAAGAATGCGGCCATGAAGTCAATTAAGGAGTATTTGCAGTATGAACTGGCAGAACTGCCGCAGTTCACCGTAATTTCCTAAGTTTTTGATGTTACCGGCTGTCTTTCGGGGCAGCCGGAGAAAGGGAGACAAACATGAACAGAGTCATTGTAATGGGAAGATTGACAAGAGACCCGGAAGTCAGATATTCACA